>Ga0116231_10006802_pt1 | contig 21452 bp, 15 predicted proteins | sample S1TSphgellanicum_2_FD_89695 | JGI IMG/M metagenome (GOLD analysis project Ga0116231, IMG submission 89695) | Host-associated microbial communities from peat moss isolated from Minnesota, USA - S1T2_Fd - Sphagnum magellanicum MG | ecosystem: Host-associated > Plants > Peat moss > Unclassified...
CTCTTCTTCGAAAATTTTAGGGTTTCCCTCCGCAGCGGCAACTTGTTGCACGGCATAATCACAGAACTAAGAAGCAAGCGAATCTTTATGGTTCTTGTCTTGTATTTTCTTTCCCTCCCACTAGCAGGATTTAACGCCTTCGTTCGCCTATCGACGATTTTGAGCAGAAGAAGCAAAATAAACTTGACAAGATCCGTCTGCACCGCACTACTCAGAAAAGACAAGGAATAGGCAGAAAACATACACCATGGAACTGTCCCATTCTTGCCAACGGAACCGAGTCGCCAATCTGGTACGCAGACCCCAGCACCGGGAGCAGCAAGAGAGAGAGGAGAATGACAGGGAGCATGCTTCCGGACCTCATAGTGGAAAAAGTTTATCTAGTACTTCCAGACGCTCCGCATTTCAAACCACAGCTGCACTTAACTCCGAATTTCTCCACATCCCACGTTTGGCAACAAGCAGCATGCTCGTCGACAACTCTGCAAAATGTGCACGTATATGCACACACCTTGAGCCAACCCCCAAAAAAAAATTCCAAACCCTCACAACTTCAGATTGAAAAGCAGCAATTGGATCTAACTCATGACATGCCCTACAAAGAATCGCATCAATTTCTGTTTCTCAAATCCCCGCTCGGATCGAAGTCGAGAAACCTCACAACGACAAATTAAGGTCTCAGAAAAACACTGGGCATTCCGGCACTAGCTTACACTCCCCCGGGGTATCGAAATGGCAGGACGTCAAAGCGGCGTTCTGAGCAGGTAGGCGCAGAGCGAGCGTGGTTCTGCGTGTTAGAATGAATGTCATGTTCTGCAACAGAACAAGGAAGTCGATTTTTGGTTCGACTGTTGCCCTAAATGACGTGGAAGAGGATTTTTGCAAATTTGGAGGGCATTGTGTGAAAAGGGAAGTACATGTGGATTCTGAGTGACTGGAGGAACAGGAGGAGTAAATGTATGAAAAGGGTGTGGATTAGGGTTGAGAGAATCTGTTGTGTTCTTTATGCAAAAATTGTCATGATGTGTTTGTTGCTAATGATTGTCATTTATGTGGAAAAGCAAAGTTGCATTCATGGAAAGAAGTTGTGAAGAGATGGCTTTTGGTGAGATGTTAAATACCCTCTAACTAGTTTTGTCCAACCTTCTTCTAGGGTGCATGTCCCTCCACTTGAGCTTTCGCATGGCATATGTGAACCCCTTTGTAACATTGTTGGTAAGACATTGGAAAACATTGTTAAGAGCGTTTCTTAATGTGAGATGCTAGATACTCTCCATAAGTTTTGTTGAATGTTTTTCATACCCTCCATCAAGCTTTGTTGAGTGTTTTCCTTGAGTATCATGTCACACCATTAAAGCTTCCACATCGCCCAAGTAGACCTTTCTAAAACATTACAAACTATCTTTGAGAAACTTTCCTCCCTTCATGTGACCCAAGTAGGCCTTTCTCAAATGTTGTTTGCTAAACACTTTTGAAAAACCTTCCTCCCTTCATGTGGTCAAAATAAGCCTTTTCTGAAATGTTGTTTCCAAAACATTTTTGAGAAACTTTTCTCCCTTAACGTAGCCCAAGTAAACCTTTCTCAAATGTTGTTTACAAAACACTTTTGAAAAACCTTCCTCCCTTCACATGGCCTAAGTAAGCCTTTCTCAAATGTTGTCTACAAAACATCTTTGAGGAACTTTCTTCTCTTCTATTGTCGATGCTTTGTAAAACAATTTAATGTTCTATGCAAGCATGAGACTCAAGTTTTAAAAATTAAGAAGACATGTTTATTGTTCTTGGGACATTATTGGGATAAGCTTTTGTATTGTAATGTATGTATGATGAATAATATGTTTTTTTAGGATGCACATAAAATTTGGATTTTGAATGTTTCATCATTTTTGACAATTATGCATAATTATAGTGTAAAATTCCTTTCAACACCTAACATTTGGTTTGTTAAAGTTTAACCTTTCAAGAATTATGTTATGATTATAGTGCAAGGTGAACATCATGAATGGGGACATACTAGTCCCAATAATTTCCATCCATCAAATGGAGATGAAGCAAAGTTTGCATTCCCAACTTTTATGACTCTTTCCAAAGGTTTTATGTCTTTTCGTGTCATCATCATAGGTCTTCCTCACAATTAAACATATTAGTCAAAATTGTAACAATATTTAAACTCTCAATTGCTCCCATGAGCATGAAAGTTTGGATAATGAATCAACTTACATATTAAAGCTATATATATATATGCAAATTGCAAGAGTGGTTTTCCCCACTTGATGTATAAATAATCTAGGTGGAGGTTAAGTGCTGACATATAAAAGAATGTTGAGTGTGTGGCATGGGTGTGCCATCTAGGGTAAAGCAAAGGAAAAAGAGAGATGTATGATGTGTGTATATAATTATTGTTGACAAATTTAAGTTGTTATGAATTGAGATTTTGATGCCATTATAATTTAAACACATAACATGACATTAATATGTATGGTATATGTGACAAATGAGAAAACCAAAGTTTTGATCACCAATGTGAAGAAATTAGATCATATCAAATAATTATTGTTGAAATCATAAAAGGTGATGATGATTGCAAAGGAATAAAGATGAACTTTTTGACCAAAATGACACATACAAGGAGAAAATTACATAAAATCATGTGCCTAAATGAAGATTATCTAATGGTGATCAAACATCAATAAACCTCAACTATCAAAACAAACCAATTAATTATTGTTTACAATTATAATGAATGGGGTTCATTTAGTAATCATTGTTTGGTGAAAGATTAACCCAAGCTACTTTTTGACAAATTGACAAGCTATTATTTGGCAAATTAATGTAGATCATGGCTTCCATGCCAATATGAACTCTTTATCAATTCATATTGTTGATCTTTATGCATTTTGATTTTGACATTCATGAACCTGCTTAGGTTTGGCTATTTTCATTCATTACACTAAATGTTTGGTATGTTTGTTTTGGAACCTAGGATAGTGATTGATGATGGACCTAATGGGACCCAACAAGATTGTACATTTAATCCAAACAAAATTTAACATTGTACCAAAATCCACTTTGTATAAATTTTCTTTAGTGTTCATAAATTGATAAATAATTTGGATACAATCATGGCCCAGTTAATTAGTGACCATGCACAATTTAATTAATGGTCATGTGGTTGAAGTATTTTTTTAGCCACATATTTTTTGAAGCTTAAAACTATCATTTGCAAATTCATTGCCATCACCACATGAAAACCTTCCATGTTCAAATCATTAATCAATGTTTTGTTTGTTTTGCAAAAAAGAAATTGATAAAAAAAATTTACCCCAATTGATATCTTCCACTACTACAAAATGTGGGTGTAGTTCATTAGTCCCTGTTCATTATGCTAGTAAATTCATTGCTTCCCCACTAGGTCCCATTCATTATGACTAGTGAATTCATTCAACATCTAGTGAAATCACTTGGTGTACATGGACACCTTTTGTTGTAGAGTTTTTATTGTTGCAAAAAAATTGATATCAAAACCCCAATTGATCTTATACTTATTACTGTAAAAAATAATTTAATAAAAACTCAAACCCCAATTAATGTTATTTTACTTGTTACAAAAATGAATTTGATTAAAAAAACCTTAATTAATGTTCTTTTGTTGCAAAGAAGAAATTGATCCAAATTTTTTTTTTAATCAAAATTTTACTTGTTGCTACTACTCCATTTCTTCTAATTTTAAATCCAATTACCAATCGATATAGGTATTCCATTAAGTTCTTTCATATAGTAGTTCAGTCTTTGAAATCCTTGATTTGTGTTTCTTACCATATATCCAAAGTGTTTGCACACTAATCAACTTGATAATTCATATTCATATTTTGACATGGTTGGATGTACTAAAATGAAATAAGGTTAGGTTTTAGATTTTTCTATTATGGAGTGGAATTGAAGTTTTTGAACCCAAGCTTAAAGTTAGGTCCTTCAAACATTTAAATGAAACTAATTAGTGGTCATGTGCATGATCCATAAAAACTAAAGTCATTGCCATGGTGACTTGTTTCAAATTCAAAAATTTGCATTTTTCACATATCAAAGAATCTACTTTTGTCATAGATCCAATAATGTGCAAAATGTTGCAAAATTAATTCAATGTATTTACATTGAACAAACCATTATTGAACAAAGTTGGACCTAAAGCCAAACATTGTAACCACAAAAGCACATAAAAGTAGTTGAACCTTCTAGTTACAACACAATTATTATTTGTAACAACAAACAATTTTTATTTATTTATATCAATTTATTTATAGCAATAAGTAAACATTGATTAGGGTTTTGATATCAATTTTTTTTGTTGCAACAAAAAGAATATTCATTGGGTTTTTTTTCAAATCGATTTTTTTTTTGTAACAAGCAAAACATTAATTAATGATTTGAACATGGGACGTTTTATTGTAGTAATGTCAATGAGTTTGCAAGGTGATTTTGGTGTGACATGATATAGATGATGAATGAACTTCATTAGCCATGGAAAAATTCCCTAAGCAAATTGCAAAGACAATAATTGTCACCATTACCATGTTTATAAACAATTAACAAACTTTTGACCTCCTTGTAGTATGATAGGTCTAAAATATTTTTTCTTTTTCATTCATTATTTTTTTAACATGATTGATCAATAGCCATAAGACTTAATTAAAATGCAAGGAATAAGTTATCAAACTCAAAGCTTTTTGTTTTGAGTAAAACTAATCATGTTCAAATTCAATGATTTTGCATATTGGAGTAATGTATCAAGGAGCTTTTCATTTTTCTCTTAACTTCAAAACTCTTGAGGTTTATGTAAATTATGCATTAGATAATTGAAAACTAAAATTTGTTCATATATTTTGTTTGAGCTAAAATTAATCAAGTTAGATAACTTGATTACATACAAATTGAACATGTTTAGATCCATTAATCATGTATATTTTTGATAGAATCAATACTCTTTGTATTATTTTCATGAAAGGGTTATTAAATTTTTGATTGTTGTTAATGTTATGGATTAACAAAAAAAAAATGTAGAAAATTGTATGCCTTAGTCCAATAATTGCACATATGGGAATGGATTGTCAAGTTCACCCATAACTTTCAAACTTGATAAAAACACATTTAGGAACTTGTTCTTCAATGTTAACACATCCAAGGTGAATTCTACTCCATCATTTTTTTCTTAATTTTGCATGGGCCATTTGTAGGATTCATTTCATGTACAAACAAAGTCATTTTGTAATTATATTTTTACCATCATCCATGAGCTTTGCATTGAGTGGCCAAATCCATGTAACCTTAGACCCATTTTTAATGTTTTTCCTAAACAAAGATTGGTCCAAGGCCTTGTCTACCTAGGTTGTAAGTGTGCATTTATTTGGTTCATAGTCATTGTTTCTGACCATTGCATTATCCCTTTTTTTTTTGAAAGTTGTTCTGAAAGGTTTAAAACAATTCACATCCAATGGTTGCAAGGCATGGGAAGTGTGATATAGTAATGTAACCATGTACAATCCAAATTCTTGCACTTGTTCTATGTTTATAATGTAACATGTGACCCATGTCCATCTAAAATTAATAGATATTGATTATATTTTGTGATGCTATTTTGAATTAACTTCTTGAAAAATGATACAAATTCTTTGAATAAAAAAAATCATCCATGCCTTCTTTTGCATCGCCATTCATGTCTTTATTTATTATGTCTTTATGCTTGATGTAATCATCTTTAATCCTCTCACCCCTAAATATGTAAAACCTTGGCGAGGAATCTCTTGTTGGATTTCTAACACAATTATAGTCACCATTATCTAGATTTAGGAATAGTGCTATAAACCTCATGTGAGCCTTTTTTGCCAAAAATTTGGCCCCTAACTAGCACCTTGCCAAAATTCTTATCTCATTGGAATTCCATACATGTTATTCATTATGCTTGTGTTGAATGTATAATGTTTCTAGGTTTTAATAGAATGAATCACAATACTAGCTTGTCAAAGTTTGTGCATAACATACTTGAAATCCTTTAGCAAGTCAAACACTTAGCTTTAGATGTTAATGCTTGAACCAATATCACCATGAGTTTCTAGGAACTCCATCTTTGGAGGGGGTTGGTCTAGTCTAAGTGGATTTCACCACCTTCATTTTGAGTTGCTAGAAGATTATGGAAAGTTCACATTTTTGCATATCAAGTGTCCAAGCCACCATGTTGTATCCTCTTTTTTCATGACCGCACGTTGTGACCCTTGTTTCTTTGATCATGTCCTACCATTCAAATGATTTGAAAGAGAAGTTAGAGGGATGTGCCAATGTTTGCTTCTTTTTCCAAAGTAATATACTCATTTTCAATTACATCCATTGCTTCTTCCAAGGATTCAATTGTCCATTTGCTTGTTTGGTGTGGGGTAGAAATTCAATTTGATCTTCTTGCCTTTTGTGGTTGTTTTACATGAGGAACATTCTCTTTATTTGTTGTTGGTTGGCCTAACGATCTACTTTGTGATCAATGAAGTACATTTGATATCATGGTTGGATGTTGCACCCTAGCCCTAATCTCCAACAAGTTGGTGGAGTTTGCTTTGAGCCCACAAGAGAAACACACTTCAACCTCCTATACACATCCCAAGAATCTAAAAAATTGGTTAAATTTGAATTTTTAAAAAGTCCATGATTTCGTAATAGTTATGTAAAAGAGAATCATTTGAAGAAACTTTCAAAATCCTCCTAGATTAAATTAATGTTTGAAGTTGATGTCCATGCTATAGGTGTGAACCTCACATTATGGTGGGTTGCAACTTGTTGAAATCTTCAAGAACTAGAACTATTTATTTTCCTTGTTACTCTTAGGACTATAGATTGTTGGATCCATCTATAGTATAAAACCTTGTTGTACGCTACCTAATAAAGTTGATTTACATAAAATATCCTTTCTTCAACTATTGCTTCTACTTTCTGATCTTATGAATGTTTCTATTTTCACCTCTTCTGACTACCTTTTACTTTGATATGTCCTTCCTTGTCTTTTGATTTCACAAGGATTAGATCCTCATCTATTATAGACCTCAAAGATTTTAAAGCTGAAAATAAAAGCTCTTGAATATTTAACAACTCATCTTCCATATTTTGTGCCAATTTGAACATTTTGATCCAACCTAATATGTATGATAGAATTGAACTTTTTTTTTATAGTTGTGATATGTTAGTTAACTTGTGATTGAAAGCCATGTTTTTGGTGAGAAATGAATAAGGCTTAATATTCTGAAATTTGTTTTAGAATAGTCATAGATTTGTTTTGGCTTTGGCCCCAAACATTGTTGTTCCCAAAGTTGTTGTTGGAGACATTACCTTAGTACCTTGGCCAATTCAACACTAATTGTATTATTTTCAGAAATGTTCAAATTTTCAAGTATTATTTCTTCCAAATCAAAAAATATTGTGAAGGAAAATAGTGAATATTTAAAAGTATTCCATTTGTTGAAATGAATGTTTCAAAATTAATTAATTATTCAAGAGACATGTGCTGCAATGGTCAAGATTCTATGGTATGTTTTAGGCCAACTTTGTGCACAAAAGATTGTTTGTGTCCATGTACCTTAATTGTTTATAATTGCATTAAACAACCCCCCATTACCAAACAATCCCTTATGAACTAATGAGGTTCAATTTTTTTTTCTTTGTGTGAACTTACATTGTAAAACAAGCACTTTGGTGTTTTAAGTGGGGCCCAATGGGTATCCAAGCGAACACAGTATTCTCCCCCATAATGCAAACACTTTGCTATCCCAATAGAGGGCACAACTTTTGTCCAAATGGGTGACTTTTATCCTATTATCGAACACAAAAATGCACTACCCAGGTAACCCCCTCAAAAATTGAGAACATTTCTTTCGTCAACCCACGTTCAGCAATAGGGTACACATCAAACGTCAATCCCTTTTTAACCAACCATTAACAAGCCTTGCCCTGACCTTTTGCCCTGATTGATAACCGGAAAATATTCAATTATGCGCATGGTTACCCTAGTATTGAATCTTTTAAAAAAAATTCCTTACCAGCATGGTACTAATACAAGATCCTTTTTGTAAAGAATTCATTCCAGCCTGGTCCGGGTATTAGGGTTCAGGACTGATTTTTGGCTGGTATGTGGCAGGTATATATACCTGATATTGAGATCGACATAGACTTGGTATTAAACTGATATTATCTCAAGTCCCTCCCAGGCAGGCAATGCGGGTATGAGGCAGGTATTGCCTCGAGTCATATCCGTCCGATCCTTTCTTTGATACCAGGGTGGGTACCAGCCTGGTACCCACCTAACGCTGGTCTATACCCATTTCCGCGCTATTTGAAGGCTGTACTTCATCCAAAGCACTCACTTCATCCAATGTACAATAAAACACAGGGCCATTTTTCCTGCTGCGGAATGTGTGCGATGATGCACTTTTGGGGCTAAACTAGGTTAGCTTTGTTCAATTACTTGCATTTCTTCTCGAACGTATTCTTCCACTAGTTAGGAAAGTTTGCCAGCTGAGGCAAGGAAGGTTTAGCTCCTAACCAAGGAGTGTGTAGAGTTCTGGCTTTTTTATTTAAGGCTCAGGCAATGGCTTCACTGTGGATGAACAAATGGTATTGACCAACTTTTTTACTTGCCAACACCATTGTAGCAAAAGACTAGCCTACTTGGAAATGCACTTCCTGATGATGGCTTCTTATTCACACAAGGAATGGACCAACAAACTGTGTTTCCATGGACCTTCAAACCATGTTTGATGGGCATTGCATAAGATGATTGGCAACTCAGAACTGTGTTCAATCAGATCATCAGACACAGCAACTTTAGAATTGTCTGACATGAATTTGCATGACAAAAGTAGAATTTGTGAACATCTAACATGTACTTCCAGCAACTGAAAGCAGATGTTCAGAAGCATGTAGAAGAAAGAAGCTCTGACATGAAGTTGCTGCACTTCTCCAATGTGCGGTCTTTGCACTAAAGAAAAGGATGAATGAAGCCATGCCCCATTTGGGCACTAAATCTTTGGGCAGAGAAAAGCCTTGAAACTGACCTTGAAAGCTTTTAGGCAGTTGTGCAACTGCACAATAACACTTAATGAAGATAAGTTGTGTACAGAATCATCCAGAGGCAAGTTGACTTCAATCTGTTGACAGGTTCACTGTGCGATTGAGGAATTGCAGTCTGTCTTCAATCGACAAGCTCTGTAATGACACATAAGCATGGAGAAACAAATTCCTAATACTCCACATCATGATTCTACAGCACAATATTATGAGATCTTGCACTTACAGGCATTAGCAAAGATCAGATATCTACACCTCAGTCCTCCGTTTTTTCACTCAATCCTGATATACAGTAGCATCTGTGTACAACAGAAAGGTTACATACATTGCAGGTGACCTCTTATTTATGTGGTGGTTAAGTGTCTGACCATTAATAGACTGGCATGAGGTCAGAAATAGTGCTGCCCTGCAAAGGTATTATCTCCATCTCAGGCTGTCAAAGGGTGGCATCTCTAGCGATACCGACGGTATGTTGGGGTGTACATGCAGCCCTTGGCAAATGCCAAAAGGTCTTTAGGCTGTGGGAGACGTGTTGCCAAGCCTGTGCACATTGATGTCAAAATGTGAGGTTCAGGAATGTCAGTCATTTTGCCAGTCATAAAGTACAGACCAAAGACTAGGTTGTGATGAGAAGCATTTCCCAGACTTCAGGGTACTTCCAGCTGGAATGTGTATCTCCTAGGGGAAAATCAGAGATTCTAAACATTCATTTGGAGAAGCCAAAACTACTAAGGAATCCTATGAAAAGGTAACAGGTATTGTACCAAGCTGGTATGCTTTGGCAGCCACTGCTGCACCAATTACTGCAGATATTTCCCGGATTTCTTTGAATGATGGGAACAATTGCCTCTTCTCAAGGTGCTCTGGCCTGATTTGCGAAGCTAATGCTTCAGCTGCTCCATATCATCCACAACTCCTAGTAAGTTCATGGCTGGCAGAAATGAACTTTCACAAACAAATTCCATGTTGATGCACAAAGAAGGAAGCGGAGAGCTGCAAATCATGTGAGAAAAGGAGGAACATGGACATGCATACCTGCTGCCAGGAACATATCATCATGAACCCGAATTGCTCCTGAGACGACACAGCCAAGGCCCATGCCTGGAAAGATATAACAATTGTTGGACTGCATGGAAAAAGTGAAGCGCCAGAACCAACCAATCCCCAACAATATTCGTTAGAATTGTAATGCAGAGAAACATAGATTGTTTTCAAGATCCTTGAAGGCTTCAGAACTATGCTATAAAAAGCGTAGGGATTCAAATGATCATCTTCCACTTGACATGAAACCACGAAGCAACATTAATGCCACAAACTCTTCAATTCAAGCCCTCTGACTGGATATTGTGGATGCGTCACCTCAATAATAAATCATACCTGTCCTATGACAAATGTTTTGCCTCCATAAGTGACAGGAGGAAATGGACTCCCACTTGCAAATATGCATTTCCCCTGCAGCACATTTGATGTGCATCACAATTGAGCACAAAATGGCAGTACCCAGCCAAGGTGAAGAGACAGTCAGAGACAGAAAAATCAAACATTATTTACTTTTGTCCGTCACAATGCAATCCTGATAAGAACACAAGTTCTTGACCTCTGCTACAAGTGATTGCAGATGACTAGATTGATAGAGAAGAAGACTATGATATGGAGATAGATTGGAAATTGCTTGTGAGAATCAAAGCTTGAACAGTGTGACATCAGATACCTGAATGAAACCCCAGAAACTGTTTCACTTAACAAGCACATGTGGGCATACAAAGAGATATGTTTGACAAGCTGTAAGAAAGGAAAAAGACACCTGCAGATGCTATATCCATGAGATTGTAGAGAAATCTCCACAACAACATTTTGAAGATAATATGACAACGATTGGTAATAACTTCATGAGAGTTGCCCATGACACGTCAGGCCATCACATTCATTATGACTAGTAGTGATTGGCTGCCATTGACTTAATCAGCTCCTGACGGTGGGTGTAGACAAGAATATAATAATAAGCCCAAGACATCCATCAAACCATTACAAAACTAAGCATCCTGAATTTCTGTCACACTTTGGGATGCAATGGGAAGACTCAGTCATCATGTTGGCATAACACTTAAGAGAGACCAGCAGAAGCTGGTGTAACTAAGAGCCCCTTTCCTAGGGACATTTCAGGTACTTCCTCTGCTTTGTGTGAGTGTTCTCTAATGCAGACTGAAACCTGTCTTACACAGAAGGAGCTCATCTGCCCAACTGCAGGGCAACAGTAACATACCAAATACAAGGAAATGATCAAAAGTGGGAGAAAAGTTGTCCATACCTTGGTGTACTCAAAAGCCTCCTCTGCTGTGCACTCAGACTTTGATGTTGGATTTGAAAGTGCAAAAACAATCGGTAACTGCAAATCATGTCCAACCCAGTAGGCATGTGTGATGTCATTGCATTCGGTTTCAAATTAGGAACTGGAAAGATACTGTTAAGATGTTATATCACTTTGCAGCTGCTGAGCTGCTCAGCCCACAAGCCATTACAACAACACTAGTGAGTCCGAGTTTGTGGGCAATGACAGAAGACATGTGCAAAGCAAACTAACATTAATTCTGAGATTTGCCTAACAACAGTTCTCACATCTTGATAAGAGGCCAATTCCTCCAATCCCTCCTTGGTGAAAGCACCATACTGTCCAGATGTCCCAATGATTGCTGTAGGTTTGAGTGCCTGCTCACAGAGTCATGTGCAAAGGCAAACACCAGATTCTCAGAGTCTGCTATCATCCCTGTTGTGTATGGGAGTTGTGCTGTGAGTGTCACCATGCCAACATATTCATCTAATGCATTAGGCCATGGCTGTTGAGAAGATCTTCATATGTCTCCATGAGAAGGTATCTTGGAAAGGAGAAATATGAAAGTTCATAAAAAGAAGACCAGGTGTGGCATACCTTGATAGCAGAAAGGAAAGTAGGGCATGCAGGATGCTCGTGCGCATATGGTTTCTTGAATTCTTGCAATGAATCATACCGGGCCTTTGTAACCAGTCCCTGTAGACATGCGGATTGAAGATTAGAGAAGTTGAAAAGAGACTAATAGGGAATAAATCTGGAGGTTTAACCTCACAGAAAGAGAGATCCAGAGAAAGCAGGTGTCTACTGAACTTTGCCTTGAGACCACAAACCCAGGGAGATATTGCAAACTTGGGGAAGGTAAAACTTTTGTGATAACAATGTAATGGTAGATATGTGACAACAATTACCTTTGAGTCCAAGAGATAGATTCTCTTCCGTGCTTCATCCACTGTTTTCTTTTCGTGTCTACTAATTTCCAGTGCCACTATTTCAGCAATACCACTTCCAGCCTGCATACAAACACAATGCAATAATTACCTTTGAGTCCAAGAGATAGATTCTCTTCTGTACTTCATCCACTGATTTCTTTTTGTGCCTACTAATTTCCGGTGCCATTATTTTGGCAATACCACTTCCAGCCTGCATACAACACAATGCACTTGTGTACCTCCCACTGACACTGATACTAGGTTTCAATACTCAGACTTCCGTTATCCCTCAGCTACTCAGGGATCTTGCCCTAGTTCTAGAAAAATTAGAAGACATTTCCCAAAGTACATGCAGGGAAGCTATGGACTTTAGAACAGGTAAACTTCAGCTTCTGATCTTTGCTGAGAGATAGACACAAATTCGCCACATACCTCACCAGCCCCAACAAACAGATATTTCTGATCTGAAAGCTCGCCTCCTGTTATATGCAATGCTGCAAGGAGTGCTGCCAGTGCTACTGCTGCTGTACCCTGAACACCAAGTAAACTGATAGTGTCATCCTCTGCAAGTAAGAAAATTTGTATATTTCTGGCTCCTTTGAGGGAAACAGCAATCAACAGTTTACATACCATGACAATTTTGAATTTCAATCTTGTAAAATTTTGACATACGGTGATATAGGACAGTCGGATGATGACCTACTGACACTAGTTCCAACAGTCTTTGTAAACTATCACTGTTGAGAACTCCTTTGAAATGATTGTAAACATTCTTGGCTTTGCTTATGTCAACACAATCTGGTCAACAAGAAAATGCATGTGGTTGCATATGATTATTTTAGAAGTCTACCATACACCCTCTGAGTCAAAACTCAAATCAAGTTGCACAATTTAGTACCTGGATGTCATCATTGAACACAAGATGGGTTGTACTGTACTTTGCCAGCAATCGAAACGCATTATGGTTTGCAAAATCCTCAAACTGCATTATATATCCATCAGAAAATGAACGTTGATGTCAGAAGAGAGGGTAGCAACAGAAAAATCCCCCTCTATCAGGTGCTTATGATGCAAATGTTATGAATTTCTGCTGTCAGACTGAAAAGGCATGCACTGTTGTCACTAGTGTATTACTCCACTTTTTGTTTGACAATTCCTTCATCTCACTGTCCAGTGAGAATGCAAGTCTTGTACTATCTCAACAATCTCACTGTCATGGCAAATTGAGGAAGACATGTCCATGAGGAGTATCCAGTTCTCTCTGTCCTAACTCAACAACTCAAGAACTAGGCTTGAAACGGATTCATTGTAAATCTGAGGACTAATGATGACCTCCTCATCAGTAAAAAGTCTCCTTCAATAACAATTGAATTTCATTACTTTCCACTATCTTGGGAAAAGAGATTGAGATTAAGATGCATACCTGGACAAGAACTTTCTCTCCATAGAGTTGCTTGGTGGCTGTCATAAACTCATGGACCAAATCATCATACTCCTGCGTATCCCATAGGCAGTCAGAATCTATTAGTTGAGGTGCCTCAGGTTTGAAGGGAAAGGAAGGGTGGAAGTGGGTAGGATGATTCATGCCGAAATAGATATAACACCTGGCCAGTGGCACGCTTTTGTCGCAATCCAATGTAGAAAGGATTTTTGAGTAGAGACTCTGTGTTGGTGCCCACATCAATTGTGATTGGAAGTGCCTGCAGACCCACAAACCCAATTCTTCTTCTTGATTTCTTGACAATTTCTTCAGTTTTCAGAAAATTCCTCAACAACAGCATAAAGGCCCATTCTAACAAATTGAGCTCTTATCAGCATACTGGGTTTGCTCAACGCAAGGACAATTGTTTGAAGGTTTACAGTGGATGGTCTGATGCCACCCAGTGCAACATATAGTGCCAGCTTTCCTATTGGAATTCCCATCCCCTGCCATTCCAACCAATCCAAATGTCCAATGTAAGAGAGCAACGAAATAGAATTGGAAAATTTGACACTTCTCTGCCAATGTGTTTGTCCAAAAAAATATCAAATAATGGAGGGCACTCTTCAGTGTTGATATGCAGCAAATCTCTATCAAAACTTGTTTTCCAAGTATATACTAATGCTCACTGCATGACATGAGGGTTTTTCCATCTCCCACTACACTTCCTGAAATATCCATGGGCCCTCAACAAATTTAGACACAAATAAATGTGTGTTCTTCTACCCATGACTTTGCCTGGTTATGCTTGTTTCCAAAGTGACCTCAACTGCACACCATTGTCTCAATCAAGACACAGCTCTTCTTGAAATTAAATAGTGGGACTTTAAAAGCCACATTTAATAGAAATGCAGCAAGTATGGAACAAACGAAGGATGAAAAAGAAAGAGAGAATCTTGACCTGGACTCCAAGATCACCAAGCCCAAGGATGCGTTCACCATCAGTTACAACAATGACCCCAACATCCTTTTCTGGCCAGTTCTTCAAGATATCCAGCACCTTACCCCTGTGAAGTGTCACAATACAATCAGTGTGGACTTTATTCAAGGTCTACTGCAAAGGATCTCTAAGCTACTGATGCATTGTGTCTGCTTCAATGGGGACTTTCTTGCCTCCTATACAGTCTTTCTTCACATTGTCATATGCCATGGCCAAGGAGAAACATACTTGTCTTTAAGGGTGATATAAATTCCATGTGGACGCCTAAAGATGCTGCCAAATTTTTGGCAGGCTTCCCCAACAGTTGGAGTATACACAATTGGCAGCAACTCCTCCACATGGTCAATCAACACCCTGTAGAAAAGCCGCTCATTTCTTTCCTGCAACACCAGTTGATGCAACCCGTCAATAATATCAGCCACGTTCACCAAGATTTTCATAGCTTCAAATGTCCAAAGGTTTCCAAAGCAAACTATATATACCAGGATCTACACAGATTTTTATCTAGCTATCAATGTTGTGCAAGGTTTTCGCTATCAAACATTTATCAGAATCTAGTCCTCATGCAAGGTGCAATGAGGAATCAAAATGAAGATTTCCAGGAGTAAAGGTTAGAGACACAATATAAGTGACAAGAGTTGGCTGCACCTGAAGGTCCATTATGTCCACATACTTCTCCAGAGGATTTTCATATTGCCTCAAATTGTGCAGTATCCGTTCCACCTGCCATATAATGCAATGTCTGATATTGATGCTCAATCTAAAATGGCAATCTAGCTCAAGAAGATAAATGATTTCCCTGACAATAAATCATATCTCCTGGGCTGGCTCAGTTGTTTCCTTTCCCTTCTGCAATGAATTCTCTTCATTGTTACCCCCCCCAAAAAATAAAAATAAATCATATCTATCATAGATACATAATAGAAAATCATGGAAATAGAAAAGAACTAAACTAGAGAGCAAAATAATCCAAAGAAACATAAATGAACTGGCTAAGTATGAACTTGACCATGGTAGCTTCCAACAACAGGCATTTTCAGCACTGAATTATACCTGCAGTTCTGCATAGAATTCCAGCACTCTTAGCCAGCCACAAACAAAAGCATCCCTTCAAGTTTCTTGTACACATTCATTCTCCAATCATGACACAATTTTTGGTGACATCAGGTCCACCAACATGCATACCTGGAGCTCTTGGGAGAGAATAGCAGGCGGAAGAAGGCCACGCAAGTAATGAATGTCTCGTTCCTCTTCAGTGAAGGCAGTTCCTTTGTTGTATGTAGGGTCTCTCAGTAGCTCCACACCACTGCTCCGACCATATGCATAGATTCACCAGATCAGACAATGCTCAATATATTTCCACCTTGTGTCTTGTGCATAAAGGTTGCTCTCGTTTATTGTTTCAACGTCAAGGAAGCTGTGTACTGGGTTCTGATGTAGTGTACTATGATTCCACTTCTAATACTACTCTCCCATTCACTATACAATTGCTAAACATTGTGCGTAAAATTAGAGAAATAAGGACAGTCAAGGGAGAGCATCAGACCGGACAGAACTAGACAATAGACTAAATTGATGTGTGAAAACACAGAAACAAGTAAGAATAACGACCTGGCAACGATGCGTGACCAGGGGGTGATAGGAAGGTCCTGGCTTGCAGCATCTTCCCCGTAAGTATCGTTCACACCGCCCTGAGGGGTAGCACTGGCATCCTTGTCCAGCACTTCCTTGTCTCCGCTCCGCAGCGGCTTCAGCATGCCCTCCATAATTGTCGTTCCTTTCTCCGAACTAGTCCTGTGTATCACAAAAGCTTCAGCAGTGCCAAGCAGTGCGATGTCTCAGAAAGATACAGATCTCTCTCAGTCTGCTCATTCACAACAATATTTTGCAATGATCCTAGCTGTTAATACTCTTAGTTGATAAGAGACTAAAGCACAATTGCCTGTTCACAAACACATTCAGGTGACAAGGCTTCTGTTCCTCAATCCAAACCAACGGTTCTAGAATGCTTGCGAGTTCCTGGCAACAAATCCGTCAAATGCCTGCATAGTAATGCCTCTTTCACATTCTTCATCAATTTTCAAGAAGAGCTTGATGTACCTGCTGCAAAATGATGATAGGAAGAAGTCTGCAAGACTACGAGGAGCAGAAGCTGCTCACGGGCATTTGAAGCCCAAATAGTTCAGTAAAAAAAAAGAAAAACAAAAAAAAACAGAGCTCCAAAGAATTGGACCCGGGAAGAAAAAATTGGAGTCTCCTTAGTAATAGAGACCTACCCGCAGATTGAAGGATTCTCGAGCCAAACGACGTGTTGATGATGGCAGGGGCGAATGTGCAATGCGAGATAACCTCTCGGCGGGCTACTAATAGACGTATGCCTGATGCGATGATGCGCTCCATACGCTGTTGTCGTATGTGCATCTTCTTGCGATCATGCTTGAGTTACTCACGAATCGTGATCAGTTTGCAGTGTGCATAGAGATTGGGATGGCGGGCCCCAGAGATTCTTTTCCCGAGGATGCGCTCCATCATAGGTATCATGGTGTCGTAATCGCATTGTTCCATTGTTTCCGATGCAGCAAAAGGAGGAGGAAAAAAGAAAGAAGGAAAGCAAAAAAAAAAACGTAAGCTCGCCTTTCGAAAAGGTTATCCACTGTTCCCCTGTTCAACAGCATCAGTGCATGTTGTGCGCTTGTCCCTTCCAGCGTCGCTCGTTTGAAAAACACATCGGCCCGCGGTCCTTACGAGAGCTTGGAGACGACCACCTGTCTGTCTGTCTGTCCATCTGTCGCTCGCCTTGCAATTTCCGCAACGAAAACAGACACAACAATAAATGAACACCACAGACGGACAGTGTTTTTGAGGGGGGCGGTCGATTTGAGGTGTAGCCAAAGTGGCGATGATCCATATTAAGATTTAGCCAAATCTGGCTACAAGCTAAATATAAAAGTAGAATTTCTTTAACATCCTTCTATATTTTTGGCTAAATGTATGAAACCATGTATTAAAAATGGCGAATTATCTTACATTTTGGTTGAATTTTGGCTATTGAAAATCTCACAAAAGCACTTGATTTTAACACTTCTAATTTTCAATATAGCTTTTTGGCTATGTATAGCCAGAGAAAAAAAAGCCTAGATAGAGAGAAAGACACACACACACACACACACACACACACCAAGTCCACTAATTCTTCCCCACTTTCTTTTCTCCAAAAAAAAAAGCAAAAAACTAATTACGTAGATTAATATTACTCCTTTAATTCAGCTGAATAAGCAGAGGAAGCATAGAATTTTATTTCCAATTTTTGTATTTCACATATTTGATTAATAATTTCCCAAAAAAGTTCATTACAGGCAAGCCTCATTTTTTGCTGGCTCTATATAGCCAAAAAGATATATTACTAGTACTAAGAATAAAAGTGCTAGCTACTAAGGGTACTTAATTAAGATCTAAGTACTTAATCGTAGCACTAAATATTTTTAAGATTCTCAATAGCCATAATTCCATTGAAACTTAAGAAAAAAATCCTCTCCTCCTATTCTTATACATAAATTCTCACGTTCCCATAGTGGTTTCTGTACTCCTGGGTTCTCCTGAGGTTTGGGAACACCCTTGGGGGACTCACACCCTCATATGAGCCTCTCTAAGGAGAACCCGATTTGTTCAGGAACCCAAAACAAGCACTAAGATTCAGGGCCGGTTTTCTTTTCTGTTTAGCCATGTGGCAACAGAAAACAGGGGGCTGCCAAGACTTGTACAAAGGATTTTTTGGGGATTCAGGTCCATATAGAACCTAAATCCGAACCTAACCCTAACCAAAACTTGAAACCAAGCAACATTGGTTGAAACCTTACAAAGTCACCTTATTGCACCCTACTCCTCGAGGGCTTTCCAACTGTGCCAATTGGAGACCGTGGCTTGGGGGGATCTAAACAAAACAACAAAATTACCTTTCTTAATAGATAAACTAGGGGTGGGAGAATAAGGTAAATTAGGTATAGCATAAGTCACAAGGATGGGGGGAAGTGTTTCCAAAATGAGGGGGGGGGGAGGGGGGGGGTTGCTCAAGGCATGGGCTGAGAGTGTGGGCTCAAATTTAAAAAACGCCCAGATGGATTTAGCCAGCATAAAGAATTGGAATGGAACTTCCCCAAACAATTTCCCAATTTCATTTGAAGGGGCTAAAGAGGTGCAGTGAGTTCTTAGGGCATCTTCACCCCACACCAGCAAACACTCCTTTTCATTAAATCTTGCAGCCGGATACGCAAAATCCTGCTGATCTCGCTGATGTCCTCTATTGATGGTCCATTTTGCAGTGGTCATTTTAACTTTTTTCTATTATTGTAAAGACATTAATAGTCTTTCAGTGTTTAAAGCGACTTTATTGACATTTGTGGGTGGGGACATTTTATTTCTAAAATAAAGGAGTTGTTTACAGTTTTGGGGTGGGAGATGCTCCTAGTTGATGCATTCGCGAGCATAAAGAATTGGAAGGGAACTTCCCCAAACAATTTCCCTACTTCATTTTTAGGGGTGAATGTGGGGCCAGGAGTCCTTTGTGAGAGCATATTGCATCTTGGCGCTCAGCTATTGGCATGATTCCCATATTTTATGGATCTTTTGTCTTTATTTCCAATTTGCCTTTTGTGGTTTTATCAATTAGTTGTGGGTGCATTCAAAGTTCAAATTTTTTTCTTTGACAATAGCCTTTTCTTGGGTTACCCGCATCACAAAAGAAGTGTGCTTTGGGTAAGGTAAATGCCCCACGTTTGCCTTGCCTTGCCTGGCCCCCCTTCAAGTAATGCCCTAGTACAAAGACATTACCCCCATCCAGTTATGCCCTAGTACAAGGGCATTACCCCCACAAAGAGATGCTGCAGAAATTTTCTCATCCTTTGTTTTCTGTGGCCAAGATCGGCAGAAACTGAAAGAACGGCTCTAAGAGCATCTCCACCAGTGCTCAGTATGTGACTTCCGATAGTAAAATTTATTGTTAAAAAGTCAAAATGCGCCGGTTTAGCTCAGGAAATTGGTTTTTCTGCACCAAATTCGTGCAGCTTGCCCGTGGCTGGTAAAAGGTGCAACACAGTTGTGCATCTCCAAAAAAAGAGTGTAGTAAATTGGACCTGACTTCGGCTCAGTATTTCTAGTTGATCGATCATAATGATTGGTCCAGGTGGTTTGCAATTAGTAGTTCCCATATATATACAGTTCCAGTTTTAGTTTTATGGGTGGGGTTGCCAAAAAGAAACACTTAAACTTAGATATTTAATTTGATTATCCAGAGTAACATACTGAGCACCAGTGGAGATGCTCTAAGAACAGAAGATCCCACAGTGGAACCAAAGAACCTGCTTCAAGAACAAATTATTAACTCTCTCCAATTAGGTGACAGGAAATAACAATTTATAACATTGACTACAAATACACTTTGTAATTTTCTGCAAGTGTTTGCAGTTTTAAACACTTATGAGGCAGAGTCATAATGTAGTCCTTACCTTTGGCCTATCTATATAGATTACAGGGGTAGAGCTTTTAGCAAACGGATATGGGATAAACCTATTGGGTGCAATTTCAGAACTAATTTTGGGGAACACACTGTGAGCATTGCAAAAAAAACCATTAGTTCCAGTTTCTTGAAAATAATCAGAATCAAAAGATCACAGGTTATTTTTTCGAAACCTGGAAGAACCTGCAGTTTTATAGACATTTATTTCAGTCACAAGTTTTCTTAGTAGTATTGAAAGGTTTTGCATAACCCTTCGTATGGTTGTTCATTGTCAATTCCAACTAACTAGAATGTGAAAAATCATATGGACACTTAACTATCTCCCTCCTTTCTTAATAACTATTACGTCCCAATTAACTGAAACTGCAATGTGAAGGATGTGGAGGATCATATGAAAACCTAACTATCTCATTCCTTTCCACTACCCACCAACATGTATATTAAAAAATAAAATTAATATGTGTTTTTTCATGTCCATAATATTTAACCATTGAAAACCATATGGAAACATAAGAAGAGAAAAAAAAAGAATGTTGATTGTCAATGGTATTGCTCAGAGCCCAAGTTTGAATTTTTCCATAATATTTAATTGTTGAAATCCATGGTTCACCTGCGTGTCAGAACCAGTTCTTTGATTTTTGAGAATCACAGTTATGAACCCCAATAAACCACCCAATGACCGGTGAAGGTTTTGTGCAATTTCTGAAACCCACCCAACACTGAATTCAACCAAGGTTGTCCTGATGAAATGGACTTTGGATCCTTAACATCTTTCAGCTGTAATATGGGGCAAAGGTTTTGTGCATACATCAATGGGGTGGGTATGTGAAAATTGCATGAAATGACGGGAGTCAGAGGAAGTAACGCAGATGGACTAGCTTGTTCTGCACAAGAATTCCTCTCGGATTCAGCACATGCAACTTTCTTGTGTGGGCAGAGACAGATGAGTTCTGGTATAACATGTTTTTGCTACGGCTCTCACATGTGTCCAAGTAATGGGAACAGATCTAAGAGATCAGTGATTTGGTTACCGTTTGAATAAACAGGGAAGTTTGCAGTGAATGGAAACTTGCCTGTAAACTGCGACAATGCATAGACTATGTTCAGAGTTGCACAGAAAACATGTACACATGAAATAGCCTGACTGTGAGAACCAGTAGGAA
>Ga0116231_10006803_pt1 | contig 21451 bp, 8 predicted proteins | sample S1TSphgellanicum_2_FD_89695 | JGI IMG/M metagenome (GOLD analysis project Ga0116231, IMG submission 89695) | Host-associated microbial communities from peat moss isolated from Minnesota, USA - S1T2_Fd - Sphagnum magellanicum MG | ecosystem: Host-associated > Plants > Peat moss > Unclassified...
AAAAATAATTTTAAATACCCTACAATATAATAACTACCAATAGCCTATGATATTATAACATAGAATATCAAACAATAATTTATAATACAATAATCACCAATAGTTGTAATATAACATATAATAGCCAACAATAACTTATAATACAATAACCATTAATAGAATAGCCACCAGTAGCCATTACTAGAATAGCCACTAGTAGCCAATAATAGAATAGCTACTAGTAGCCATTAATATAATAGCCACCAATAGCCATTAATATAATAGCCACCAATATAATAACTACTAATGGCCATTAATAAAATAACCACTAAAAAACATTGATAACCCCAAATAAAATAGGTACTAATAGCCATTAATAACCACCAATAACACTAATAAAAGAACAACCAATAACCATATATTATAATTGTTTAAGATTTTCAAAAATAATTTAAAGTGAAATAATTTATAATAAACAAAAATAACTTAAGGTGAAATAACTTTCAATAGTCAAAAGTAACTTATAATAGCTACAAATAATCTAAATTGAAATAATTTACAATAGCCAAAAATAACATAGAATAGAAAAAAAAAACTTACAATAGTTGAAAATAGCCTAAGGTGAAATAAGTTAAAATAGCCAAAAATAATTTATAATAACTGCAAATAGTCTAAGTTGAAATAATCTATAATAGCCAAAAATAACATAAAATAACCAAAAAAACTTACAATAGCTGAAAATAACCTAAGTTGAAATAAGTTAAAATAGTAAAAAATAATTTAAAATAACCAAAATTAGCTTAGGGTGAAATAGCCAAAAATAACCAAAAGTAATTGAGAATAACCATAAATAGCCATAAATAATGTAGGGTGAAATAATTTAAATTAATAAAAAATAGGCATATTATAATTGAAAGTAACTTAACATAGGTAGTATTATTATATTAACCAAAAAAATCCATTTATTAAAGTTTTTTTTTTCAAAAGAATGGTCATTGAAATGTTATTGAATAATGATATTCAATTTTTTCTTTGTTCAAATGATTTTCAACTTTCAAAAGGAAATAAATGTAATTATGTACATTATTGACTTTTAAAAAAAAATAAACTTGAATCATTTCATTTGAACAAAATTTCAATAAGATATGAATTTTCAAAGTTAATGTTTTTGTAATGTTTCAAATGAAGCATTTGATAAATAAAATGTAATGTAACATATTATCAAAACAAGTGTGGTGGCTTGATGGTAAAGGCGTTTGCCCTCATTCCAAAGGTCAAGGGATCAAACTTCATGGGTGGTGTTGTGTGTGGTCAACAATGGTATGTTGATCGAATATTCTCCTATCGATTTCCTACGCTAGGTGCCTAGGTTGATTACATGGCCTACTTACCAACCCAAGCTAGTTTTTTAACCTAATGTAGGTAGTGACATGTGTCAATAAATAATAGGCTTGAAAAATCATGAAATTATCAATAATATTATATATTAAATAATTAAAATTTAATTAATTTCCATACTAATTAGTTAATTAACTAACAAGTGAATGGTTTGGTAAATTTGTATTTCATTTGAGAATAACCTTGTTTCACTAGGTATTAGTGAAACAAATCATTGTCCGTAGCAATTGGTCCCCGTTCATTAGGGGGTTAAACAATTTCATTAGGTGAAAATGTCCAAATTCACTCAAAAATCTAGTGAAACCCAGAATGAACTAGGACACATTTCCTAGTAGTGTTTGGATAAGTCGCAATATGGGCTTGTTCTACTAGTGAATGTATGTCATACACAATTAACATTTATGAGTGTTTGACACTAAGGTTATGTGGCCAGTTGATTGGTTTATGTTCATGATTGAAACACACATATTTAATGGTCATAATTCTTTTAGGGGTTAATGAACAACATCTTGACAATCTAATCTTGAATTAATGGGATTATTGTACAATATGGTCCCTTGATTACTTAAGGAGTGAATCACAAGAATAATCCAAAACAAGAGTGTGGTTTTCTATTTTTTTCAAAGCTAAGTTTTCATAGGCTTGTGATTTTCCCATCACATGAGATGCATTCTTCAGGTATAACATATTTAAATTTATTTTTAAAATGTTCATGTTTATTAATGTGGTTGTTGATGTTCTAGGTATTGAATTTATTTGATAAAGGTGTGATGTGTATTCATCATTTGAATTCAAGGGGAGGGGTGATTCATTGTTTCAAAAGGTTGTGGTTGCTTAACAAATATGCTACCCTTGGGTGTTTATTGTGTGAGTTTTACACAAATCACACCAGTTGACATCATCACAAGGTGAGGTACGCAAGATTATATCCATTCTTTTACCACAAAACATGACATTTTTATGATGTTGCCCAATGTTAGGAACGCATTTAATCTTGGAAGCATTATTATTGGGCTCTGCCACTAATATTCATCATAAGCATTAACATGATTCCTATAAATTCAATGTTAATTATAATGGAATCATGTGTTGGCAAAGTTCACGTAGGGGTGAAAGCATGAAATAAAGAGCCAAAAAGTGTGTGGACAATCCTCAAAGACTATTATTCAAAATTTTGAAAAATCACCACGAAAACATTATATATCAAAAAATTCATTTAATTTTTGAAATAAAATTTTATACTTTCAAAGTTGCAACTACAAAATTTTCATGAAAATTCACCATGTTTCAAGAGTCTTTTTAAATATTTAAAACACTCAAGAAAAGCATGTGAACATGTGGTTTTTTTGTTTCAAAAGTCATTTTTCCTTATCAAATGTTCACCAAATCATTTCAAATTTTTTGTGAATTTTAATATATTCCACAAGAAAGGATCCATATGTTCAAAAGATTCAAAAAATAAAAATACATATACGCTTTTAGATTTTGATACTTAAATATCCTTAAGCATTATTATAATTTTGAATTTGTAGTCATGGTCCAAAGTAAAGTTATAGATTTGACTATAATCTAAAGCTTGATGGAAAAAAATTGAGTTTTTATCATCTTATATGTCATATTTGGCTTCAAATTTGATATTATGTTTGAAAAATTATGTGAAAAATGTAGTATAAATCAATAGAAAACTACCACATGGCAAATGGAAAGAACTATAACCTTGGCACGATTGGCTCCTTATTTCATGTTTTCACCCATAGCCATGAATCTTTACATGCATGTTGTTACTTGCCCCATCACAAATTTAGCATGTGACAAATTAATAATGAAAATCATGCAAAGTTCGTTCATTCATAGGTTTGTACATTTTACACACAAATATGAAGTGTTGAAAACACATTTGACACACGGATAAATGTGTTGAAGGATGAATTACAAACTTATGAACGTGTGAATGTGACATGAATTTTGCATCTTCTTATAAATTTGTGTGTCAAATGTGTTTTCAATGCACGATATTATTGCGTTAAACATACGAATTATGAATGATTAAATTTTACACAATTTCCATTATTAAGTTATGAAATGTTAAGTTGTGATGGGATCTTATGAGATTTGATTTTTGGATGTTGTATTAGTTTAGATGATAGCATGGATATAAACCAACTTAACTTTGTCAATGAGGCCAACTATTCAAAGGTTGTTTTAGCACATGATGATAGACTTTGGTTTCATGAACTTCATCGTGGAAAAACATTTGACCAAAATAGGATACATTGTTTGTGTAATTGTTATAAAGGCTTGTGGTTTCACAACATCAATGGTTGTCGAACACATTTGCAACAATTTGGGTGGTTCCCAACTTGCTGTGTTTGGAAGGGGGATGGTCCTATAAAGTTCGATGATAACTTTTGGGAAAGGCCACATGGACAATCAAATTCTAGGATATGCCAATCCAACCAACCCACAATCCCATGATGCTACTATTGCAAGTCATGATAATGTTCATCAACATTCTTTGGATGTTAGATTGGAGGTGGCACACATGTTATAAGAAACCCTTTTATGGCATGGATGTATTCAATGGTGCGGTAGAAAATATTGAGCACATAAATGACATAATTAACCAACCAAAAGAAAATGATGGTGATCTTCAATAAGAAAAGGTGCTTCAACCTCGTGAATTTGGCACAATGTCGCCTAGATTCATTGTGCATAGATGGTGTAATTGTTCAACAATTTGCTAGTGATAAAGTTAATCTGCCACTAGGATGGATACATAGTGTGAAAAACCTCTAGCCATGCGTCAAATTTGCATGGGATTTTTATGATGTGGGAAATTTGAAAGTTAATGCACAAAGCAATCACATGGCCAAAAATATGATGAATAATGCCAAGGATTACATGGCATTGACCCACATTTTGTTGGCAGCTACAACCCAAGTTTAGTTCTTATGTGTAGGAGTTGTAATGTAATTATACCACCACATATGCAAATAATCTTCTTCAAAATCCCTACATTTGCATTTTCATTATTTTCTCTATTTAATATGCTACTATGTTTGAGGTAGATGACAACAATAGGGTTATCATTGTGTCCATGTGTCCGCCATAATATGATGGACACATTTAGATGCAGACGCAACCTTCCATCTTGTTAGTGTAAGGTCGACCTAGGTCAAAACAAAGTTAAGCTGCGCATAAAGTAGTTAATGGTGTCATTTGGTCCTTGTGAACGTTGTGGTGATTGAAACATTAAATTTAGTTACCAACTTTTGATTGCCACAATTAACAATCGAAATTTTTTGGTCACCCATTTTTGATCACCACAATCAGCGACCAATTTTCTTTTTGATCTACACAAATATTTTGGGCAATTAAAAAACTTTTTGGGAGCTACCCCCCCCCAATAGTTGTCCGATCAATAGTGGCTATTGATCCAATGACTAAAAAACAATTTGGTCATTGCCCAACTTTTTTCAAGCATTGCCTGAAAAATTCAATTACCTTTGGTCACCAACTATGGCAATTGAATATTTTCAATTCCCCAAATTGGTGCCAAAATCTTTTGGGCAATGCCTGAAATGTTTTTGGGCAATGACTAGAATCTTTTAAGTTGTTGGATTAGTGGTCGTTCTTGATCAAATGACTACAAAATTTACAAACAAATCCCAAACATTTTTTGGGTAGATCGAAAAAATTTGGTCACCAACTATGTTGATCGAAAGTGGACGACCAAGAGTTGTGGTGACTGAATTCATTTTTGGTCGATAATCCTATGGTGATTGCATCTATTTACAATCACCATGCAAAACAAGGGTAGCCTGAATGTATCAAAAATTTCACTTGCATCAATCTTGATGAACATGATGGACACATAAGGATAAACGCCAACATGACGTCCAATGCAAATTGGTCATGTCATGTCCATTTTGACAACCCTAGACAATAATGGGTTAAAGTTGAAAAGTTTTGTGGTGGTCATTTTAATACTATATCACCTATGATAAGACTATGTTTAACCTTTTTTTTTGTGTTACTAATGTTGTTGATCTTAACAAGTTGTCTCCATTATAGATTATCTTTACTTGTTTTTTTTCCAAACCCAAGTAACACATATTGCCTTGCCTAGGTTGTAAATGCTAGTGGGTTATGTTTGTTCAGCATGTCATAGAGTGGAAAGGGAGGAGTTATTGTCATCAATGTGGAGGAACATGTTAGTCCTAGGAATCTATGGCCACAGTTGTGGTGAGACTTTGAGCTCAATTTGTGTAACATGATAATTATAATGAACACTTTCTGTAATAATGGAGTTTAATGTGTAGAAAACTTCCACAAGAAAACACAAATTTGGGGACATGTGCATATATTGAAATGGATAGGGACGAAGGTTTGTTTAGATGTAATGGAAATCTCTCCATAGAAGTAACTACATATGCATAATTACATGTACATTATCATAGTTATTTTTTTGTGAACAACAAGGAGCTTGATCCAGGACATTTGGTGTTTTTCATGTTGGGTTTATGCAATAGAAACAATTGTAGAAAGAGGGTTTGTGGGATCAAATTGGTGGATTCATGATTGTATGGACACCTTGCCTCTTTTCATATTCTTGAAAGATAGAACTGAAAGTAGTTTAAAATGTCACAACATCATTACAATAGTGAGGGTTGTAGTTACAAGTGCCATGTTGTGCTTATGTTGTTGAAGCTTCCATTGTTGAAATTTCCCTTGTGCTAGTGGGATTTGTGGAGGGCGAGCAATGGTCATTTTCCAATCTTCCCTTCTGACCCCTCTAAAGCCACTAAGGTGGCTAGTTTCACATCTAAGTTTTGTTGTTCATTTCTTTTAGGGGTAACTTTTTGGTCAATGATGTATTGTTGTGTGATTCTTTACATGAGTTATTAGATACTCTCAAATTGCATTGATCACGCAGAATGTGTTACGTTTGTAACATTGGTGATGTTGAATTGTTGGTTGGCATCCTAAGAAAATGATTTTGCATTTGTTGGAACTCAACTAAAAGCTCTCATGTACATCATTTCCACAAATTACATTGTAGGTTAATATAATGTTTATGTCCAATTCTTGACATGGAGGAGAACTTTTATGTGTTGCAAACCATGTGAAAGCTTGTGATGGATTCAAGCATTCATGATCATACTCCAAGACATCTCTTGTGCACAAAGGCATTTATTAATCAAATTTGTTGTTATAAAAGATACCTAATGTGTAGAGAATAAAGAATAAGAGGCTTTTATCAGTTTCACCTTGTTTTTATTTTCTTAGTCATGAATGGAAATTGTTCGATTCTCATGAGAGTTATTATTTTTTGAGCTTCATTTTTGTTGTGTTAAATATAGACTCATGTTGGCCCCTAGTGGATAAATGGTGCAATTTCTAGTAAATATATTCATGCATCCTACCTCATGCAAATTGTCAGGGTTCTTGTGTCTATAAACATAGTTGACATCTGGGTTTTTTAACCTGAGAATTTAATAGACTTTGTTTACCTACGTTGGAATAAGAAAATAGTTGATCAATTGTGAAAGTGATTTCCAAGTAACTTTTGAACATATTATGTTCCAAGTTAGTGGCATTTAGGGTGACATTCCAATGAAAGAAATTTGGAAACAAATTGTCCTTTGTGCACATTGACATGTAGATGTTGATTTTCCATTCTCTTGCACCTTCTCACAAGGACAATCGATAGTTCTTTGTTGTTGTTGCATTCATGTGCCTTGTCATGTGGAAGACATGTCTTGTCTAACCCTCTTTATCATCCTATTTCATCACTTCCTATGACACCTACCATCAAGAACTAGAGATATGGTTACAACATGATTTAATAACCAATTTGGAATTTTCAAGAAAGTATTTGTGGCTAGTGTCCTTGCAGTTGTTGTGTGTGTGTGCCTGTGTTAATACTAGCTACATTATCATAGCTCTTTTCCTAGGAACACGAAGGAACTTAATCCAAGACTTTTGGTGTTTTTCTTGTTTAGTTTGTATAATAGAAACAATTGTGGAAAAAGACTTTGTGGGATCAAATTGGTGGATTCATAGTTGTATGAACACCTTGCCTCTTTCTTAGATTTTTGAAAGCCAAAGCTGATTATAGCTAGAATTGTCACAACATCACTATAGTAATGAAGGTTGTAGTTACATGTGCCTTGTTGTGCCAACTACTTGACTTTGAGTTCAAAGGAGAGACCCTTGCATATATACATGTTAAGATGAAAATTGATGGCCAAAAAGTAATGGCCTCCATATGTAATCATTGGTTTGCTTTTGTTGAATGATGGCAAGAAGCTCCTAGTTGTTATGGTAGATGCTTAATTCAACCATGGCAAATTGGCATCTTTGTGTGTATCGTGGATTCATGTATTTTGCATTGTGGCATGAAATTTTTTGGAATGTGTAGCTAGACAATCTTTGGATTGATGAGAAGGTCATAGAGAAGGAAGGCAATGAACATGTTTGTTGCATTTGTGGATGTGAAGATAAGAAAGACCTTGAAGCCTTGGTACTTGCAACTTACCTTGGCTTAATGGAAATTGAGAAGATTGTATGTTAATTTTCTTTGTTAAACATGCCATGATTTTGGCTTTACCTCTTTTAATGCTGGTGGTTGCGAATGTACTATCAAAATGTAGACATGAACCTATTTTAGTTGCCTATATATTATGCTTGATTTGGATGTTGTTCTATGTTACTGATTATTGATCATTCCAATTGAATCACACATTCCACCTTGAACTAAAGGTATAATTTGTTATAGGTTCACATGGATAGAGTCAACCTTGTTTATGCAATGCATCACAAACTTATAGGCTTCATAGGTTCGTTCCAAAATTTGCGCAAAATTAGTTATTTCATGGGTTCGTGTTTTTCGCACACAAATTTTGTGTTTTTAAAACACATATGATGTTTGTATAAATAGAATGGATTGTTTTCATGTGGATGAAAATATTCCATTTTGTTTATACATGCATCATACATGTTTTAAAAGCACAAAATCCATGTGTGAAAAACATGAACTCATGAAAAAACTAATTTTGCATGATTGACATTATCAAATCATGTGAGGATAAGTTTGTGATGTGGGCCAACTACATTGCTCACCAAGTTGTGTGACAACTACAATAAGCAAAACATCACAAAGGGGGCATCCTAGGTAAGGTTCAAAATTAGCCATTTGCCATATTTGTGGTGGTGCTAGTGGAAGTGTCACTAGGGTTACATTAGGGTCAAAAAACATGGCCTTGTTGAACAACAATTCTAGGAGTTCAAAACATGTGACCAAAGCAAATCAGTTCATTCATGGAACAAAAAGAGTGTGTAAAATCCTAGGTTGGTATATTACATCCTAAGTAGGAAATCGATCACCCTCCAAAAAAAATCTCAAGGATAAAGTGTCATCTTTAAATGTGGCCATAACCTTCTACACAAACTCCTATGCATCGATAATAGCTTGTAGATCCCAAACCAAATTGAAAAGGAACATAAATATCAAAATATTAAAGTCTCCTACTTTCGCAAAACACTATATAGCTATTTCAAACCTTTGTAGCTAGAATCTTGCAACAAATAGCATGCTCCAAAGGGAAATAAGTTGACACAAGGAGTCTACATTCACCATCTTGCCTACCATTTAACCAATCTCCATCATGTTCATGACTCAAGTTCCCATCCTAGTTCAACATGCTTGGTTGTGCCATATCATTACCTATATGCCCATGAGATTTGAACTTAAACACAACCACAAGTTCTTGAAAATGTTTTTCATTTTTTATAGAGGATAACATGTCATAAAGACCACAACCTTGACACAATGACTCTTTGTTCACCATCTCGCTCTCCATTAAACCAAACCCCATCATTTTCATCCTTTGTTGTGCATGTTCCCATCTAATGTGCTTTTCTATGCCAAAGTGTCACCCACATGTCCAAACAATTGAAGACTTATTACAATTTCAAGAAACCAATTTTTTGTGGAGAACAAATTCAAAATAATAACCAAGCCCCAAGAGTATGACAATCATACCTTCATGTTTATAGACCCTCAAATGAATCAATCTTCCTCCTTTGACTCTTTTTAACTCCACAATAGGTGGGGGGTACTTTTGGAATACCAACTCATTTATTTTTAGTAAGCCAAGGCTCTCATATGTCTTGGCCACATAATACACTCCATTTTGGTCCAACTAATATGCAAGAACCTTCATGCAAGGTGGTTTTTCAAGCCTTCCAAGTAGTGAAAGAAATAACGTAGATGATGTTACAGTCAACAAATAATAACAACTACCATTAGGCATGATTCGTGCAATCATGACCCCATCTATTTCACTTGCATTTATATAAATTCAAGGAGGAGGAGGAAGGGGGTTCAGTTCCACACAGGAAAATGCTAGTCATAGTAGTGTTCTATTTATAATGTCACGAAGATTTGCGAACACTAATGACACTTAGTTTGTGGTAAAAGAAAGTAAAACACCTTTCGACACTTTTACAAATCTTCGATGAAACATTCATCTTACTATTATTCCTTCATAGGTGATAGATAGATATTACACCTCCATTGCACCTATTTGAGTGGACAAATAGGTGCACAAAATATATTGTGGTATAATGAACGTCTTTCTTGCTTGACAAAGTTAAATAACTAGAACGTGATTATTCATGAGACTTTGATGGATATATTGGATGATGGTTATGAAGAACCACAATATTGATGACTTTGGCAGCCTAAAAGGTAGGATCCATATCTTAATTTGTTTATAAAAAAAACACTCAGAGTCATTATTCATCATAGAACTCCTTTATTGGAGGAGACCAAAATCTTTTAATTAAGGGTTCAAGACATTCCATGATGGAAGGGAGGTGTAAAATACATCATAGACCTAGCTTATCCATGCAAAAGGAATAAAGACTAGAATAATGTAATATCTACCCAAAACTTAAGATTTTAAGGGCTTAGGATCATACAAACCACAATTTATGAACAAACTCAAGATGTGGATAACTTGGAGAATGTGACCACCTAAATTAATACCCAATTTTTGCAAAAAAAATTCTTTTTTTATCATGGCCAAAATCACCCCCTATATTGTTGTTGCAGCTACTTTGAAAGCAAGTACTATGGCCAAAGTTGAATTATTCAGATCCAATTAACTTTTAGACAATAGTGAGATTAGGTCACTTGAATGTGTTAATTTTTATCATGTACCCATTTGCCAGATATATTCCTATAGTTCCACCTAGCCCCACCAACCACAATAGTTTAAAACTAGAGTTGGATCAGGTCATATACCTATCAAACTAGTAACATATCAAACTTCAAATGTTAAAAAACATCCATGTCCTATTCAATTGCCAAATTGCTATTAAGTGACTTGTGACATGGATTAATAACATACTTGCAAAGGGCCTTGAGTGGTGGAAGGAGCAAGCAAGAAAACATGTGTTATCCATTCACACACCTATTGATGCATTGAAGTGCAAAAAGTTGATTATGACTCACCATCTACCACAATAAATTGTTCTTACATCAATTGTTCAATAATGCTTCCTTAAAGCATTATCCATTCACAACTCATGCACCATTTTCTTGGGAAGTGAGAAGAATTCATGATGACATAAGGTAAAAAGAACCCCACACAAAAGTGAAAATCATAGTATAGATAATTTTGTGGAACGTACTATGAAAGCTATTGAAAGACATAGATTGGCATTTGTTTGTTAAAAGAGCGCAAGAAGCTTGCAAGACACAAAAATACTCACCTAAGGAAATTTACTTTTAAGCTAATTTAGGAAAGTGCTTGCAAGTTCACAAACTATAGCTTCATGATGTGTTTGCTACCTGATGAGAAAGCAAGTATTAGTAGTCAACATTCTTTCCTTCTCCTCTACTTCTAAGCCACTTGAGGAAGCCTTCCCTTCTTGCCACCAACATATCAATCTTTTAAAAGAACCCTAGAAAAACATTGAGTGGATTAAAGACAATTTCTTTGGAAAGGACAAAGGCATCAAATGTAAAATTGGAAACAAATTGGGCACTTTCATTCCAAAGTTAGATTGAAACATTATATCCTTACTTGAATGCCATTTGTCTTGAGTATATACAACTGCCATCCAAATCTAGGATGTTACTCCTGAACAAGAAATTCACAATCCTGGACTAATATTTTATTTTTATATACTTACCATACTTCCTGGACAAGAAGTAGAAGTCATTGTGCTCATATAATTCAAATGTCTTGAATTCCTAAATGTAAATTGAGATCTTGGTACTAGGACTAGGTACAATCTTGATATCTTAATATCAAAACTAACTACAATCTTAAGTTCTTAATATTAAGACCAAGTGCAATCTTGGATTCCTAATAGTGCATTGTAGTTTTGTAGATAAAGATTAGGGTCTTGGGAAATAATGAAAATTCCTCATTGCAAGATTTAAGGTCATGTGAACTCATGAAGACTAATGGGTTAGGAATAAAAAAAATTAAAAAATACCAAACCAAAGAATAATTCCTAATAACATTCCTGGTCCAATGTCATGGGTCCTACAACGAGTCCTTCAACACACTTTAGGTCCCTAGTTAATGTTAGGATTCCTTGATAATCCTATACAAAGAATGAAACAATATTCATGAGCATGAAGACCTTTGCATTACATTTTGAACTAAATCCTACATACAACTTGGATTGCACCTTGATAATGTAAAGGATCATGAACATACTAACTAATTCATTAATTTTGGAGTCACCTTATTTCCTTTAAATAGAAACACTTGACTCTAGACACAAAATAAAGTTAAATTATTCTTGAAAACTCACAAGAATTGGTTTTTTTATCAAAATTCCTAGAAAAATTCCTTGGAAGATTGGCAAATTCTTAAAGACTTTTACAAAGGTAAACTACAAACTTTATGCTTGAAAGCTTGGTTGTCTATTAGAACTACAAGAAAAAGAAGTGTAAAAATGAGCAACAAAAAGTTTGGAACAAAATTGAAATGAAAAAAAAGAATTTGCTAAACAAAATTCAAAGGTTAGAGACAAAAAATACCTAGCTTTCTTACAAGAAATGAGCAACATGTTTCTCCCAAGTATTTGGAGAAATCAAGTGGTGAACCACATCCTTCACATTTGAGCTCACCCTAATTTCTTCTATATATCCACCACCTTATCACAATTTGCTTGAAACTCTCACTTATGGCATCACTTTGTTGCTTTTTGTCAGACTTAACCCATTTCATCCCTTCTATTTCATTATTCGAAATTTGCCTATGTTCCATGGCTTGTTGAATGGATTTGTAATTCAACCATACACAACTTTTGGCTGCTTGCATGTTTGAATTGTTTTATGTAGAAACAAAAGTTGTTGCAATAATGTGGAAACATAATAATGGTCTTTACCCTTCTCGTACTACAATTCCCTTGATGTTGTTTCAAGATTCTCACAAATGGCCTCACATTGTCGTAGCTTCTTTTCTTTCATTACGAAATTAGGCATTAAAGGTTGTAGAAAAAGGTTGTTTTAAGCATCTATCTAAAACCTTATTTTGGTATTCAATCCCCTCATGGATGTGAGCTCTTGAAGGGTAATGCAACTTGTCAAACATATGCAACAATACCTTGATCACTATTGGACACACCTTACAATAGCCACAATTTTTCTTTCAACCTAATTTCTTTGACTCTTTGTGGTATTCTATGCTTTTGTATTTTAACATTCGATTTTAACCTTTTAACAACATCTACAACAAGTTGATGTTTGGTGAACTACCCTACAACCTTTCTTACATGCTTATTCACCATGCTTAGGGTGAAATGAATTATCAATGACAAGTAACAAAAAGATTTGCTAAAGTGCGTGTGAAGTTCTTGTTGACAATTATAACTTGTTACATAATGCATATAACAATTGAACAAATAATCGAATAATTCCACAAAACTTTTGACATTTTAAAAATCCCTCCCCCGATTAAAATACACCTTAGGTTTGGCCAAGATGCAAGACTGGTCCTAATTCATTTTGCAAGCACCCCTCCTGCTCACAACATGCTCCATCACCATCTTAAATGACCTTAAATTGTCCTATTTTCTTACTATACTTAGATATAAGTCTCTTGAAACAAAAGAATTATTCAAATAAGGAAAAAAACATGTCCTTTCCTATGCAACCATATTACCCATTTTGTAAAGATCTTCTTTATGGAAAGGCTATTAGTTTAAAATGATTCATTTTTTGGCCAATAGATGGAGCATGCATTACTATTTTATGGACGTAAAAATGAAACAATTTGCAAGAAAATAAAAATTCCTTTTGGTTCCTTTTCCACAAAATTGTTTAACAAGACAAGGTTTTTGGAAAGTGTTTTATGACAATTAAGGACACCTTAAAATCATCCAAATCACACATAACTACAACCATTTTAATTAGGAAGAATGTGAATATCTAATGAACTATATTGTAAAATTAATAAATAAATAATTTGGTAATCGTAATGGTCATTTAAAATTGTGTCCTAAGAGTAATTTTGGGGTGAGACATTCCTTTTGTGTACCCCAACTATGATTTGGACCTTCACTTCCTCAATCACAATTCAAAGCTTTAAGCATTTGATCACAACCTTATATGATGAGTTATAACAAATTATATCATTGCAAAAATATGACCATGACATACATGACTAAAAATAATCACAATGACATGGAAAATTTAATAAATGAATATATAAACATACATAGGTGGTACGTAGGTAAGTGGGAAGGTGAAAAGGCCTTGTGGTCAAATCATTGAATACCACATGTAATAATTAATATTCAAGGATTAATTATTGATATAATAAATGAGATTACTATTATTCCCATAGTTAATTGGCACTTTAATACTTTCAATTAATAAAAACTTAGTCATTTGAATCATATCAATTAACATGGACTTAATCAAATTTTTGGCATAAACAACTAATCCATTTTAATTAAAGCCAAAATTGTCTTGACTATTTGTTATGATAATTTGTTTAGTAAAAAAATCCAACAAAAAAACTTTTTGTTCATGCTTCCCAAACAATGATATTTTTCAATTTTTTCATGTTGTGTCATTGGTTAACATCCCTTGAAGGATTTAACATTAACTGCAAAACATTTATGGCTAAAGTTTTTAGAACCTAAGTAAAAAATAAAAGAGAATTAATTTAAAAATGCTACTAGAGTAAAATTGAAGTTCAATTATAACAAATGTTTTTTCAAAATTTGGCAATTTTTTCAAAAAAGGGGAATATTGTAACAAAATATTCCCTTTTTATTTTTACTTTTCAAATTTTGGCAAAATTTCAAACAAAAAAAACAATGTTCCCAAATGCATATATATAGCTTCAAGTATGGACCCCTATAGTTGTTGAAACCTAAATTGATGCCTTCCTCATTTTTTAATTTGTTTTAAGTGATTTAAAACTTAATGAGTGTGCCAATTACTAAAGCTTTACAAAACTTCTTTGTATTTTAGAGGCCAAGATGTAGTGATCAAATATTTTAAGCTTGAAATTTTAATGTGTTTTAATTCACCCATCACCAAACATTGAACCCCTTTACACCAAACATCCCACATTTTCCTTGTTTCTTGAGCAAATTGAGCATGTTTTGTGATGTTGGAGCGTGAGGTGGAGAGTTACAATTTTTTTAAAACTTTAAAAGTAGAGGATTGAGGTGCAAGGATTCAACCTTTTTAAAGTGTTCTGATATCTGCCTGCTTACCTTAATCAAAATAATGAAAAAAGTTGAAAAAAATGCAAATGAGAGAAAAACAAAAACAAAATTAAAATTTGCAGCTCCACACTCCTTCACCTATAGCAAAGGGCAAGGGGGTAATACTAGGCAAACACAAAACAAAAAGCCAAGAGCAAGGGGAACAACCAGAGTTGTGCAAAGCATGAGATCAACGGAGAGGGAGAGTGCAAGATACTTGAGTGAAGCAATGCAACATGCAGAGAGTAGCAATGCGAGAATCAAAAACAAGAGGGAGCAGAGTTGAACAAGAGCAAGAGAGAATAGTTGAATAGTGCGACATGCGAAAGTAGGAGAGAACAAGCCAGCAGTGCAAGCATGAGAGCGGGAGAGAGGGAGGAGAGAGTGACGCAAGCAAAAAGCCTTCTTCCAGGATGCGAAAGGCCTTGTCTCCAAGGGCTTTTTATTCGTCTTGGAAAAAGGCTCACAAAACCTAAATGTGCAACGGCTAGGAATAGCAACGACCAAGAGATTCCTCATTAAAAATTCACCCTAAATCCAAGAGTCTGATTTTAAATTAGTTTAATCTTGATACCCTTACCCATGAATTTTTAAAAATCTCAACTGGTTCTCAGTTTTCTCAATGGATAAACCTCATTCCGGTCTCAGTTGCCAGTTCTCACAAAAGGAATAACTGATATTCTGGGTATCAATCATGGTATCAGAATGCGATATCTATCAATATTCAAACTCTGTTACCCAAGCGATACCCAATGCAGTCTGAGTCATTGTTGGGTGATGGGTTTGATTTTGTTAATAACCACTGGTTCTGGGTATTTAAAAAATCAGAACCAAAGAACCACTAGTTTTTGGTATTTGAAAACAAACTCAAAATTAAGGAATCAATGGTTCTGGTTATTTCAAAAAACCTCAAAGAACTGCCTCAAAGAACTGCCTGATCAGAGAATCACCGCTGGTTCTTAGGGCTATTATTTGACTTGTTTAAAAAATTGAGAACAGCGATTATATATCAGATTTAGGTATTTGAACTTTTGATAACCATGGTACTATATCAGAACCAGCTATTTGATTTTTGAGAACTACAGCTATGAATCCTAAGAACTGCCCTGGGACATGGTGGGAGTTTGGTGGAGTTTGTAATCTCCATCCAACACCACGTTTTACAGTAGTGAACTTACAGGTTTGTGGGGATGGGAAGGAGGGAATATATCCCTAAGTTCCCATGCCCAAGAACAATTAAAAAACCCCCTGAACCTGCCCTTCCCCTAGACATAAGTGGCCATTTGTGAATTTGGCACAAGATGGTTTGCTATCTAGTGCAGCTGGACATTGTTGAAAAGGTCACCAGACTCTCCCTTTGGACACCCAAATTCATATGTAGGGTAACGCCTGAGGAGTGAGGTGTTTCCAAAAAAAGCACCTGCCCAGGGCAGAGCTAAGGAGAACTTATTTTGGGAGCGCGGGGCTCTGAGGCAATCACCTAAGGTAAAGCACTGGAAGAAAATTATTTAAAGAAAATTTCCCTATTATCCACCAAGTAACATGGGAAAAAAACAAAATGCCCATCAGATTGGGCATTTCATGTTTCAAAATGCCCTTCCCTTTGCTGAGGAGAAATTCCTCTGGATAGGGCACCCTACAAATACACTAGAAATTTTCTGTGGGTGCTTCATGGACTATGAAACGAGTATAACAGGCCGATGACTTTTCATTGAAAGTCGCAAAACCTGTTGGAGACAGACTACTTTGTCTGGGCACACCTGCATTTCAGTAGTTGTTAATTGGCAACAATTATGTGGTAACTCGGTCTGGGCATTACTAGTTGTTAGTTGGCAAACTACTTTGTCTGGGCACACCTGCATTTCAGTAGTTGTTAATTGACAACAAAATGTTGTAACTCGGTCTGGGCATTAGTAGTTGTTAGTTGGCAAACTACTTTGTCTGGGCACACCTACATTTCAGTAGTTGTTAATTGGCAACAACTATGTTGAAACTCGGTCTGGGCATTAGTAGTTGTTAGTTGGCAACGACTACTTTGTTGAGCTAACAATTGACATAATCAGAACATGAGAAGCAGGCCTCGGCCCTAGGCACACAAGCTTTGTATTCCAACCTTGTTAAAATAACATTGCTCTTTCCAGTGTTGGTCTGGTCGGTGTCGACTTTTGAACATAATACCAAGCCTTGGTATTGGGTACTTCTTAAATTTTTTATATCAGTCTGGTCTTGGGTTCTTTCTAAACTTTCAATGTCAGTCTGGTCTTGGTATTAGGTCCAAGACCAATTTTTGGTTGGTATCAAAATTGGAACTGATACGTAACTGGCAAAATGCTGGTAAGGATTACCTCAGGTCCTTACGTCCCTAGTCCCTACCATGCCTCAAATCATACCAGCCTGGGCCCTGGTAGGGTCTTTCAATGACATGGCATAGACTGGATTATATACTATGCACAAGCTTATATATAAGCACAAAACTGGTTTTTTCCTTTTCCTTTTTGAATGATGACTTATGTTGGTGTCTGAACTATGCATTGATGGATTCGGAACAACCAAGCAATTTGGTAGAGTGTTTGGAGGGTGCCTAACCAGGCAGAACTTCCTACTCCACAGATTTTATGTAAGATCCCTGGAGCTGGGTTGTAAGAACCTGATGTGTGGGCAGATCTATGTAAGGCAATGGTGGCCGATCAGCTCCTTGGTTGTACAGCAGTGCCTTCCCCTATACATTCAAAATTCAGTCAAACCAGAAACCCCCACTTCAATTGGGTTTTGGGATAAGAGCTATGATTTGTGGACGTGGGTGGGCACTCCAATTTCCATGCAAAATTGAAAGTAGGACTCCTGCACTAGAATTCCTAACAAAGAAGTGCAGATAAAGCCTTTATTGTCAGCCAGTTGAAAGCTGATTCCTTTGGGATGCCTCAGAATTCAAATTGTCCTGGGGTTGCAGTCTACAGTTGATTGATTGATTGGAAACACCTGAAGTTTTCGAATGGGATATTATTACTGGAGATGTGGGTTATTGTATGAGTCTCTAGACCAAGTTGTAACTCTCGTCCCATTTGACATTCTCATCAAAATTTGGCAGCATCTCATTATGATGATGCCCACAAGAATTTCCGGAACTGTACGTTTTCTCTGATGCATATTCAAGCTGTTCTCGGCTAGGGAAGAATAGATTCATTTGAGGAAGGAATTTTGTGTAGGGATGGTTAAGTTTGCAAGTGCAAGTTGTTAGTGCAATCAGGTGCAAGAGAGACTGGGCTAATCTAAATTCTAAATGGGCCCAGACACTGTCCTGCAGGAGCCAATCCAAAATGAACAAAAGTAGCTGATATTAAAGGAATATGCTTGGAAATTTAGATTTCACTCTGCAACTAGAGTGGGGAGTCCTTGTGTACTCTCAAGTGGCAGATTTCTTGTGTTCTGAGCAGGCTAGTGCAAAACCAAACTTAGGAGCACATTAACTTAGTGAAAGCAAGCTGTCAAGCTGTGCACATTTATCCATGAGTACTCTTTACCATTTGGCACACATGCATCCCAGAGTTTGACTTTGGTAAATGGAGCTGAACCAGAGGATAAGATCACAAATCCCCTTTGTTTTTGAAGGAATCATTGAACCTTTGGAATTTGAGTGTGTCCTAGTATCAAATTGTTACAACCTTAGCATTTGAGTGTGCCTAGGTACTAAAGTTTTCTATGGGCATCACCTGATAAAATATGCATGTGTCTGTTCTAGTGTTTATTGATTTGTCTGTTTTTAAACCTAAATTAAACTTGGGATATGTCATTTTTTGGTCATTGATATCATCTATCCACTAAGTAGACACTTGTACTTTTGGAGTCATGTTTTTTCTTCTGAACAACAGAAATCCTGTGAGACTGAGATTCTAACACAACTGTTTGGTCAAGGAACCAAACTTAAGGAACTAAATATGAGTGTTGGGGTGGTACCCAGTTGTTGGAATCACCAGTTCTGGTTCCAATTACTAAAAACCAGACTGTAACTGGGTCTCATTTTTGGAACCAAGTTTGGAACCATAATTGAGTTCACATTTTTTTTAAGAAACAGAACCAGAGTTTTTTTAGCAACGATTTAAATTTTAAAAATATTTGGAATCTTTTTTTGGGGGGAAAAAAGGTCTAGAACCAGGGCGAACTGAATGTTAACTGGCAGTTAACTACTGGTTCTGCTCTGGGTTATGCAGAGCTGGGTTTGATTTTTAGAACTAAAACCAGGATTTTGTTTTTTGTTTTGTTGAAGAACTGGACCTGGAACTGGATTCCAGGTCAGTTTTTTGGCAACCCAGAACCACAACTGACCTAATTTGTTTATTTGAACTGGAAGCGGAGGTTCTTCATAAAAGTCAAGAACCTTCCAACAATCGAACTAACCTGAAGTATTGAATTCATTTTGGCATGGAAAGAAATGACACAGCTTCCCAGCTATCTCGCATTGCAAACTCAGCTTGGGTTTAGGGTTTTCCCCAAGCTGAGCTTGGACCCTGTGGAAGATTTTAGATCATCATCAGTGTGTGCTCATATGGTGGGGTTTAGAGGGGCCACAGTGAACCATTACCCAGGGGTGCACCATGAAGGATGGATGATAAATTGTCTGGAAACAGTTTTCTGTTGTGTTCCAGTTCATTAGCTAACCATGGTGGTTAGCTCAGTTGCTTTTTTTTTTTGCTGCTTACCTACTAATAACCCACAAGCAGGTTGTTAGTAGGTAAATAGTAAAAACAGTCCTTACATATGTATAAACCATCTACTTACCTAATAGTTACTGATTTTCATACCTACCTACCTATCTATGAGACCTATGTCCTACAGAATTGGTTACCAAGGTGAACCAAATATTAACTCAGTTGAGGTTCATCAACAACTCAGTGAGTACTAATGGGCATCCAGTGGATGGTGCACTTCTGGGTGCTGGTTCACTGTGGCCATTTACATGGGGTTTTGTGTTTTGTCCCATTTTCTTATAGTTCCTTTAGATTGTAGCACAAGAAACATGGGTATGTAAACAAGCAGCTAGTTGCCTAATGTCTCTGCCCTAAAAATTGACAAAATCAATAGTATTTTTCTAAAATGAAAAAATGAACTGCATCTAATTTCTTAATTTTAAAATGAAAAAATAAACTACATCTTTTTTATTTTAAAAATGACAAAATGAACTACATGTGATAGCAGAGTCTCTCCTCTAAGGGCAGAGCCAACAAAGTGTCCAGCCAAACAGTCAAGACAATCGATCCACATTTGGCCAGAGTGAACAACCACCCACCAATGCACGAGTTGATTGTTCTGTCCATAGGCTGGGCTGCGTTTTTTTCATCTGACTTTAACCTTATGTTGTTGACTCTTGATTTTTGTTTTTCCCAATACTGAGTTCCGTTATACTGTCCCACCTAGCTACCCTATTGACCTAGCTACCTTGCTGAGTTACATCTTGGGCCTGCCTACCAACTAACAATTGACCCCTAACCTACTTGATTACTCACCCTACTTACCTTCAAGCTGTTCTTGGCTAAACTTCTACATCTTCCTACCATACTTATTTTTTCTTTGATAAACCCTTTTTTTTTTACCCTACTTATTTTCTTTTTTTTTCTTTGGCTAAATTTTTATCTCTTCATGGCTAAACCTTTACCTCTCAACAAAACTTCTATCTCTATTTAAGTTAAGGCTCTATCTCTAAGCAAAAAATTTATATTTCTTTGGTTAAACTTCTATCTTTTGACAAAACTTTTATCTTTTCTTGATTTAAACCTCTATCTCTTAACAAAATGTCTATATCTTTTTCGCTAAACCTCTATCTCTAAGCAAAACTTTTATATTTTGACAAATTCTCTATCTCTTTTTATACAAACCTTGATTGCTGAACAAATATTTTTATATTTCTTGGTTAAATATTTATCTTTTGGTAAAACCTTTATCTCTTTATGAGAAAACTTCATTTCTTGTCAAAAAAAAAAAATTCCTAATCAAAATTATACGTTTTAACAAACTTTTATACATCATGGCTAAACCTTTATTTTTTGACAAAATTTCTATCTTTTTTTAGTTGAACTTTTTTTTTAACCTTTATATTTCCTAGTTAAAACCCTTTTTTTTCAATGAAACCTCTTTACTTTTTAACTAATTTTTTTTTTCTTAACAAACCTTGTCTATTTTTTGTTTAAATTTTTCACTATTAACAAACCTCTACATTCACCTCCTTGGCCCCCCCCCCCCCCCCCCCCCCCCACTCATTTTTTTTTTTTTTTTTTCCTCCCCCCCCCCCCCCCCCCCCCCCCATTTTTTTTCCACCCATTTTTCTTTT
>Ga0116231_10006805_pt1 | contig 21448 bp, 21 predicted proteins | sample S1TSphgellanicum_2_FD_89695 | JGI IMG/M metagenome (GOLD analysis project Ga0116231, IMG submission 89695) | Host-associated microbial communities from peat moss isolated from Minnesota, USA - S1T2_Fd - Sphagnum magellanicum MG | ecosystem: Host-associated > Plants > Peat moss > Unclassified...
GGGCATGGGTGGTGCGGGAAAGACGCTTCTTGCCCAAATTGCCTACAATAGTAGGGAGGTGCGCGAGCACTTTAAAGGAGACCAGGTTATTTGGCTCACGGTGAGCCAATCTCCCAACATCAAAGGACTCTATGACAGCTTCTGTAGGCAGTTGGGTCTTAGAGAAATGATTTTCGCACAACTGGAAGAGTACCGGACCAGGCTCTACAACGAGTTTTTGAGGAGGAGGGTGTTCCTTGTTCTAGATGATGTTTGGAACCAAGGAGTTTTGGAGCAACTTGACTTGGCGAAGGGTCGAGGCAGTGTCACATTGGTGACCACTAGAAACCAGCCTGTGTTGAAGAAAGCTGGAGTGATAGACGAAGATGAAGTGAAGGTAGGTGTCCTTTCAAAGGAGGATAGCTGGAAGCTATTTTGTGTCCATGCGTTCCGTGGGGGATTTTCAAACATTCCTTGTGAACTACAGGGAGTGGCTGAGTTGGTTGCTGACGAGTGTAAAGGTCTTCCGTTGGCGCTCAAGGTTATCGGTGGATTAATGGTCGGGAAGACCACGTTTCAAGAATGGAAATTCCTACTGAATTGTTTAGGGGAGTCACGCGAGTTACCGGAGCAGCACGAGGAAGAAGCACTGTTTGGTCGTCTCAAACTCAGCTATGACAATTTAGATAATGACAATCGCGTATGCAAGGAGTGCTTTCTTGGTTTTGCTGCATTTCCTGAAGATCGTACGGTGATGATGGAAGAGTTGATTGAATTTTGGAAAGCACAAGGGTTGTTGGACGATCCTACAAAAATGTTTGGGGATGATCGTACACTGTTTGCATATTATTTGGTGGGGTTGTTGATAGGGCGTTCAATGATTGAACCCGCCCGAATCGAAAATGATTGGTTGGCATGCAAAGTTCATGACGTGATGAGAGATATGGCTCTTCACATAATAGAAGGTGAAAAACCAATAACTCGGCTCTATCGACCAGGCAAAAAGTTGGTGGAATTTCCTGGAGAATGGATCCAGACATACGTGAAGCAACCTTGTGAAGTTTGCAAGCTTTCACTTATGGAAAATGACTTGACCACCCTCAATGGTGTCACTTTCTCTGCACCCAAATTGCAGGTTTTACTTCTTGCTCATAATGAGAAGTTGGAGGCTATGCCAAAACAATTCTTGAAGGGCATTGAAAATCTTAAGGTTTTGGATTTGAGCAATTGTACCGAGCTAAAATCTTTGCCTGGAGAGATTGCGAATCTTAGGCAGTTAACCCATCTTCTCCTGCAGTGGTGTGAGAAGTTGGAATCTTTGCCCAAAGAGATTGGGAAACTTACACAATTAACCCATCTTAACCTTAAAGGTGCAAAGATCAAATCTTTGCCCAAAGAGATTGGGAAACTCACACAATTAACCCATCTTAACCTTGGAGGTGCAAAGATCAAATCTTTGCCCGAAGAGGTTGGGGAATGTACACAATTGATCCATCTTGACCTTTCATATTGTACTAATCTCAAGTACTACCCTTCTACAATAGGTGACCTAAGATCCCTTCAATACCTCAGCTTGTATTCTACATCTGATAATGGGCTATGGGGTAAATCAAGTAGGGAGTTACACGGCCAAGCATTTGCAACTTATATTTGCAAGTTGACTACTCTTACAGAACTCCACATATTCGGATTTTGTTATGAGACATTGGAGCCATGTGACCTACTATCGAAGTTGGTATCAAAGTTGTTGAAATTGAAGTCATTCCACATTATTTGCTTTGACAAATTGGGAACATTGCCAGATGGCATCCAATCACTGGTGCATCTTGAAGAATTGGAGGTACGCGAATGTAAACAATTCAAAATTCTACCATCATTCATCACATTGTTTTCAAAACTCAAGGTGCTCAATTTGGTTGGCACGTGCTCCTTGGAAAGTCTTCCAACATTGAACACTCTGAAGATGCTATCAATTTTAAGCATTGACAATTGCAAATCAATCAAGAAGCTTCCAAACTCATTCACATCATCAGATGCCTTTCCAAGTTTGAAAGAATTGAATTGTTTTAATTCTGGATTAGTTGAGTTCCCGGAGGTGGAAGATGGTGCCATGCCGAAGTTGCGAATATTGAATTTAGACAAGACAAATATTCAGAGCTTGCCCAATACTTTGATCTACCTCAAAAACCTACAGGTTGTGTACATTTGTGAGTATAGATTTGATGACTTGTGGAACAACTTCCAAGACACATGGCTTTGGGGCAAATGTAGTTTTGAAGGGGGATTGCATTAGATGATTTTGCACACACAAGGCATTTAAAATGAAACTAAGCATGGAACATTTCAAATTTGAATGTTGAGTTTCTGTTGGTTTTGAATTATGATGATGTGACCTAGGATTGCCTAAAGATGAGACCTCTTGAAAAAAAAATTTCATTCTTAAACACTCTTTTGGGAAAAGGAAGAATAGTTGTAGGTACTTTATAGTAGAAAACCACAAATCCTATTATGAAATATCACAAATTTTATTTTGTTGTTTGATTTCCTTTTAAAAAAACATGAAATTTTCTTGTAATTATGATTAAGTTTCATTAGAATAAAAAATTAAAAACTTTTGTAATAATGTACATATCCATATTGTTGTGGGAATTTTTTTTGTGATATCAAAATTTAATGAAATGAATTGAAATCTTATCTCTATATTTTTTTACACTATATATTAAAATACAGATTCTAGTTGGATGAAATAATTATTAATCTAATGTGTTAATCAACTATAGAGTCAGGTGTGTTTAAAATCGAAACAAAAATTATGAATGTGCATATTGTAATGCAAATTTGCTATTATATTATCATGGAATAATTTTACAAAAAATAAATTCATTTTTACCATTTGGTGACCATCTTGTGGGAATTTTTTATTATTATTTTTAATAACAATGATAAGGTGGTTTTTTTTTATTTATTATGTTATAATGTTGTAGATGATAATGTTCAATTGAATGGTTTTGTTTTTCAATTCAAAATGACGTGTTTCCAATTTTTCAAAAGACCTAAAGGTGGATCCCAAAGCAAAACAATAGAAGAAGAAAAAAGTTGGGGCACATTTTTTAATTCCTAGTATTTCGAAATTAAGGTGTGTTAGTGTTCCAAGATAAGATTAAGACGACTTCATAAGTGAAAGTTCAAAATGAAATCAACCTACATAACTAAGAAAAAAAGGTGGTTAATGTAAGTTGAATGAAAATGGTGTGACAAATTTAATAGGGACAACCTTAAACACAAACTTTACATGGCTCAGAACTTTTAAAACGAAGCATCACTTTCTTCCTTATAGTATACTATCTACCTTCTGTGAGGATTACATTCAAATGTCAGTTTTCTTCGGGACTCTTAAGTGTGAATCCCAAAATTAAAATTTTTGTTGTTTCAAAACTTTGAACACTTATATTTTTTTCAAATCAAATTTGTTTTGAAAAAACCAGGGCAATATCTTATAGTCACCAAAAAGTCCTTTCTAATGGTGTATAACACACTTCAATCAGACCTCATTTGACCCTTGCTTTTAAAGGATTTATGTTTGGAAGTCAAAATTTCAATTTGATTCTCACATCTTCTTTTGATCATAATTCATGCAAATCAAATCTAAATGAACAATGCAAAAGCATTTTAAGCATCTATGCTTTAAAACCTTTCTAATGGCGTTATGAGGCTCAATTTAGTGCTTGTTTACCTTTCCAACTAAAGTTTCAAACATTTGCAACTCCCACATGAGTGCAACTCTCAAAGTGAGAATGCATTTGGGAGTCATTAGGTTACAGCCCATGCACTCTCCCCCATTTGTGAGAATGTGTTTCACACCTAAACACATTTCTGGCCTCATGGGCCTTTGCACTTCACATTTCATCGTGAATCCAATGATAGGGTTATGACACTAAATTTAAGAGGGTATGTTAAAAAGTATTAAAGGTCTAAGTGGTTGACACCGTAAGCACTACAAAACAATCTATAAGTTCTGAAAATAAAATACCGTAAAATAAAATGAATTAAATGGTGACCCAAAGTTTACAATAACAAATAGACTTGGAGGCAAATTATTAAATCACTAAAAAATAAACATAAGACAATTTTGAAAATGGAAAGGAGTGTGCAGGGCTTATAAAAATCCCATATCAAAATCTAATGTTAGACAAACGGGTTCTGAAAACAAAGGAAAAACTTACAAAGCATAGGTTATTTCTACCACAAAAGGTGGTATGGCATGAAGTATGGACTCGGGATTTTCAGAAAAGGTAGAATTATAAACTATGATTTCCACACAAAAAGATGTAATGGACTATTCACCCAAATGAATGAGTTTAGAATACTTTTGAATTGTAATTTATGGTTCAAAGTCATAAAGGTTAAGACAAAATAGGGACTTTTGTAATATTTGATCAACTATAAGAAATTTCAAGTCCAAAGTCGGTGACTAACTAAAGAAGGGATAATGTAGGAGGTATATAACCCAAGTTTGTGTATCAGTTTACATTTTCAAATTATTATGAATTATTGGAAGTTGGAAGAAAACACCAATATCAATGTGCTTGAAGAAATTAGAAAAAAATTACCTATGATCATTTGAATATGTAGAGGCATAAGCTAATGTGTTAGATGAAGTACCATAGTCATACTCACATCAAGGAAATCTAGAGTTGGATCAAACAAGATACATAGTCAAAACATAGGATGATGAATTTATGGATTTGGAGGTAGTTAGATTATTTTCAAAAGTTTATGCATTCTATGAAGAAAAAGGACATTCAATTATGGATTGTCCTTTTGTGTGTTTCCACATTAAAGCAAGTATTGTTAGACATGTGGAGTTACAAATTGTGGCAAAAACATTAATGGATCAACCACAAGAACAAGAACCAAAAATTCCTATAGTCTAAAATAGATTGAAAGGCATGGAATTGGGAAGCCAATTAGGACCATAAAGTTGATAGATTTGTCCATCCATTTAGTTTAGGAGCAGAAAACCAAAGATGTATTCACATTCACATTCTGCACCATAAAAGTTACCAATGGGCAACCATGAAATGGAACATTGTCAGACTTGAATGAACACAACTTCACTAAGAGTGTCAAAAGTTACAATTGTTGAAACCTAGAGACAACTTGTTAGGATAGAAGTTACTTAATCATTTAATGTGGTCATAATAACCATAAGAGTGGAAATGGTTGTTGTGCATAACACGAATGTTGTCAAAAGGGGATTGGTTATTAAATTTGCAGTAAATGTGATTGTGGATCAAATAGATTTTTGGCAAGAGGAAATTTGAATAGGAGTTCGAAATTATCACCAAAAAATACTAAAGTTGTTGGGACACCACAAATGGTGTTTACTAATCCAATAATGCTTATCCATGTACACAAAACACAGACCAACCATGGATGACCTCCATAGCTACTAGAAAGTACATAAATATAGATGTTCAAGATCCAAAAAGAGGGCATTGAGAAACATTTATCATATTCAAGGAATTTCTTACTACAAAAATGGCCATTTTGTGAAGCCAAACAAGGTAGTTCTAAAGTATCATAAATTCAAAAAAGATGTTGACCCAAATGTTCATGTAAAAGTGTTTAATTATATAATGAAAGTAAATCTAGAAACTTTAGAAAAGTATATCATCAATGTGTTTAACTATATGCTAAAAAATATGACATCGAATTGGTGCCATAATTACATGTCAAAATTTCTTGATTTTACTTTTTTAGAGCTTACATAAACATTTTATAAACCTCGTTGAAAGATTTAGAATGAGGAGCAAATATACATGGAGTTGAAGAACATGAAGTAAAAGGAGATTAAAAGGGTGGAGGTTTACTATGAGTGGATTCAAAAACTAGCAAATGGTTTACAAATACTAACCACAAATAGTTTTCTAACTATTGTGTTTAAAGTGGGTTTGGAATCATACATCATAATTGTAACTACAAGGATGAAGTAGTCGACATTCCAACAGCATAAGGAGGCAATAATGTTGTGTGAAGAAAAGATGACTATTGTAAAAGCAAGGAATGCATTATAAGTACCAAAAAATATAAAACATGTAACACCACCAAAAACATAAAGTAATACAAAGAAGATTGACAAGTTTTGCACAAATTATGGAATGACTAATCACAATGTGAAAACATTTAGAAAGAAGGAATAGACTATATCGGTAGTTACAAAAACAACCTAATTGAATAAAAAACCATAGAAGACATCTTTACATGCTTATCACATCTATGGTTTGAATGGACATAAAATGACAAATTGTCCAAAGTTTACTAAGATGAAGAAGATGTTTCATGGGAAATTTATGATAATAGTAAAAGTTCAACCTATTGCTAAGACACAAACAGTCACTATAGATGTGAATGTGGTGGATGTTAATGTTACAACAAGAAATAAAACAATTAAAGAACATGTGTTCAAAAATAAAAAACTAAGGAAAGAATAGAGTGTTGCTGATTATGAAAAAAAAGAATAGTTGAAAAATGTGGAAACAATTCAACATATGTAGAAAACAAAGATCCAAACAAAAGGGCCATCCACATCTATGGAGGGATGGAACACAACTTGGTTGGGTGTGCCAAATACTATTCCTATGGAAACAAAAAAATCTCAAGAGGTAATGAATTCATAAGAAAAATGAATCATAGTAAAAGAGAGTTTACTAAACATTAGTAAGTAGATGCTAGAAATAGGTTAACTTTGAATTTGGGACAATTGTTTAAAATAGCCCCCAAATTAAAAAGATATCTTTGAAAAGGCTAAAACCACAAATAACTCAAAATCTAAATAAAGCAACCATAGAAAAACAAGTTGGTTCTTCAGTACCAAAGGTAGGGACAACTACTATAGCAATAGATAATCATATGGCAGTTATCCAAATACAGATTAAGAAGAATACAATAGAAGATGTGTTGTTGGATGGAGGTTGTAGAATTAATATCATCATAAAATAGTTGAGATTGAGGTTGGGGCCTCCAAAGCCTAAACCTGTACCATATAATATGAGGATGGCAAATCAAACAACCACAAAACCAATAGGTTTGATTAGAGATTTGAAGATATATGTTCATGGCAATCTTTACATAACTATGTTTACTATACTTCAAAATAGTGTGGTAGATTCTAGTTATTCCATGTTGTTAAGGAAACCACGGTTGAGGGATGCTAAAAGTGGCACACAATTGGGGAAGTAACATTGTTACCATACAAAGGAATGGGATAATGAAAACAATTACAATCACCAAACATTTGGGAGGTGAAATAAGAAAATTAGAAGTGATATTATGCTATGATTATCAAAATGGTATCACACATGAAGAAGATATCATCTTTGCTACAAAGCTAAAATTATTCTAAATAAAAACAATCAGTTTACTTGAAACAATTCAATTTGTGAAAACCATAGATGTGGAGATCATGGATATAGATGTGAAAAATAGTATTTCAAAATAGGAATATGGATTATAGAGCACAAAAAGGAAGATAGTTGGTATGTTTTAATTCATGAAGCACCAGACCTTACTCTCTATTTTACTCCTTTCAGTTGTTTGTTTCCTAAGTTGTTGTAAAATGTTGCAATTCCCTTTTTGTTTTACATTTGAGCCTTAGTTCACTGTTGAGCTTTTTCTAAAGATTTGTTGTTCAACCCAAGTTCACACCCCTATATCTAAATGGGTGAGCTTGCAATCCTTCTTTGAAATTGTGGTGAATTTTATTTCATCATGTTTCTTTGATTATTACAAATGACCAAACTATGATGAAAGTAACTTGCTGGTATTTTATAAGATCCTTTTTAGTTGTTTGTTTTGCTATAGTCATTGTTGTTGTTACCTTTTTAGCCTACTTGTTTTGGTTCTCCTTGTTTCTTGTTTCTTTAATATGTTATGTTGTCACCTTATCCATTCCTTTTGCCACATAATGGTTAAGTATTTTTTTTAAATCAAAATTTTTTAAAAAATCACACAAGATTTTTTTTATGACTTTGCAAATAATCAATTAAAAAATTCTCTTACACTAGTCCTTCTTGCATGTAGACATGGTAATGATAGTTCAAGTTGTTGCCTACCAATGTTTCTTAAGTTTTTAGGATTCTGCATTCTACTCCCACATTTGTTAAAAACCACTTTAAGGTTTCAACCAAATTTTCTATTACAGAAATAAATTCAAAGTTAATGATTATAGAAATAGTAGGCATGTCCACATAATACCTACGCTAATCTTAAACCACATTATTCGGCATAGATTCATGAGTTGTAGGTTGTATAGTTGAAATTATATTGATCATGATCAACTTTTTTGCAACATTTTGTTTGCCCATTCCATTTCCCCATCCTCTTCTTGATTTGATTAATAATCATCATTTTGCTATTTTTCAATCTAATTCACTATTGTATATAAGTTATTAGGCCTTGTTCTTTCATCTATGGCTTTAGGGTTTAATGGGCAAATCCATATACTTTTGAACCTTAAGATGATATATTTTTCTTGAAAGTGTTTGGTTTAGTGCTTTATTCACCCATCTTGCCAAAACTATTTTGTTTCGTTCAATGTAGTTCCTATTAATCATTGTTGTGTTTCTCTCCTTTTTAAAATTTGTTTTGAAAGGTTTGAAGCAAGCTACGTCTAAAGGTTGTAATGCATGGGATGTTTATGAGGGTAACATAACCATATCTAGCCCAAATGTTTATGCTTGTTTAATTGCCCTAAGGGTGACATGGAATCCATGGCCATTGAAGATGAACAAATGCATTTTTGGTAGAAAGATTATGTTTCTAGTTGTTTGGAACTTGCCATCAATGCATAGAACTCCTCAAAGTTTGACCATATTAAAATTTGATAAGTTGTCTATGTGTAGGCAATAAATGTGTATAACAAACTATGATTTCTTGGAGCTTCAAGAAATCTACCTCTCTTATAGTTACCTATACTATATCTAGGAATTAATACAAAAACTTTTGAATTTCTAATTGTAAAGTTCATCTATTGTATCTTTTCCTAGATGCCCTCTTGCATCCACCCTTAAAAATCTTGGTTTTCTTTCTTTTCTTTGACAACACAAGGATGTGATTGTTGATAATCAAGCTTTTGTAGCTCCTTTTTGGTTAATCTAGTGTGTGTGATTTTTTGATTTAGCTTTTGAAGCTCTTCTTTGGCTATTTTGAGTTGTAAAATTTATTCTTGTTGATCTATTAAGATTTGTGTTTATGATCTAGAACTCTTTAATTTTATGTTGCTTGGCCTCTGCTGGTCTAGCCCATATGCTCTCAAAACCTTGATGAATGACTTGAGGTTAAATTTGCAGCATTGCCTTGTGAATTTGATGTTTTTAGTTTTCAGTGGGAATGGGTGTGCACAAATTAGGGGGAAATTAGAAAGGTTTCCCCAATTAATGTGTAGGATTTGATTATCCATTGGATTCTTGTAAATCCTAATCCTTGTCTATGATCAATTGTGTGCTATTTAACATGACGTATAGACCCATCACCAAACTTCTTCCCCTTTATCGTTCAATCCAATTGCTTATCACCAAGCTTTTATTTCCACATCAAACATGAGGCCCTTGAAAAATTGGTGCAATTTTTTCCTATAACCAAACATTGAAAGTATCTCATGTTTCCCCTATTCCATAATGAAATTCAGCTAATCACCAATCATCAAACACGTCCCTTGTGAATTTATTCAAACTTTTTACAAATATGACCACCAAAATCTCTAATATTGAACACTAAAACTTGATGGGTGATTAGCAATATGAAAAACTTAAAAAAAATTATTTTCAACCAAGCATTTGATGATAAGATAAAAGGCGAATGCCCAGAAGAATTGTTTTGTTCTAACATAGGCAGGCTGCCACACCAGGTGAATGCTTGGTGACCAGCCTGTGTTTGGTGATGGGCCTCTCTATCCTAAGAAGAGCATCTCCAGGGGTACTCAGTCTGTGTGACCCTGCAAAAATATTTTTCACATCCAAGTTTAGATATTTACTTTTTTGCAACCCCACCCATAAAACTGAAATTGGGACAGCAAATAGGTGGGGTACTACTAATACCAAACCACCTGGACCAATCATTACGATGGGCCAATCAGAAACACTGAGGGAGCAGTCAGATCAAATTCATTACACTCTTTTCTGCGCCTTTTACCAGTCGCCGCAAACTGTTCAATTGTGCTGAACCAAAACCAATTTCTTAAGCCAAACCGGCGTGTTTTGACTTTTCTTCATCCAATTTTACTGTGCAGGATCGCACACTAAGCAGTGCTGGAGATTCTATAACACCAATTCACATGAACACCCAGTGAACATTCCTCTAAATGAACTCCCAAATGTTCACAGAAACACCTAGTGAAAAGTCCTCAGAATGAACTCAAAAACAGTTCACAGAAGCACCTAGTGAACATTCCTCAAAATCTGGCACCAAATGAAAAAAACACCACATTCTTCTTCTGGAGTCTCTCCCTTCGAACAAACGGAGAGAGCCAACAAAGAAACATCCTATAGACTTTAGGAAGCGCGTGTGAAGGAAGGAAAGAAGAAAGGAAGGGACAAGGGACTTGAGAAGCAACCAAATAAAACTCCTTCCCTTCTACACTAAAATAATCACTTGCTCTTCCGTGTGTGTGTGTGTGTGTGTGTGTGTTTTTTTTTTAGGGTTTTATTGGGCTGTTTTAGGGTTTTGCCTCTGATACTGTCGTCGTCGTCGTCTTCTTCTTCTTCTTTCCTGTGCAACGGTTGTTGGGTCGCCGATTGCATATCGAGAGGGCCGGGTTGCGGCTCTCGCTCGTAGCCGTAGATTGATTGCAAGTACAAATTCAAAAGAATTTTTTTGAGTTTTTGAATGGAGAAAACAGGAGGGCGACCACAAGGATGGTCGTCGCTCACTCGTCAGTACCGTGACTTCTCGTTGGGTGGTGGTGGTGGTGCTTCTGTTGCGCATCATGGCGGCTTCTCTCCTTTGGCATCGCTTCCCTACCTAGAGGTGCAGTCGCGGACCGTGCCTTTGCAGCAGAGACAGGCGGCGTCGGGTAAGAAACCGGCGGCACTAAACCCTGTGGATCATCTGAGTAACTTGATAAAGCGGGAAACGCAGCAGACTCAGCAGCAGATTATACTGTCGAGGCTGCGGGAACGTCATAGCTGGGCGGACGAGGTTTTAGTACAAGAAGTGCTGCAAGGTGTGGGCGGGATCGAAGCCGTCGCGTCAGCCCAACTCCAATCCATGGCTCCTCATGAAAGCTTCGGAAACCAGCTCCGGAGACGAGATCAAGTAGAGCAGGCAGGTCGGAGGAGTAGTACTGGTACGGGAGTGGAAAGAGATGCGGGAACACTGCCGCAGTCGGAAAGGGCAACTGGTAGTGAGGAAGTGGACAAAGACGGAGACGATGGCCTCGAGAGCAGCCACCGGAGCTTGCAAGCAGATGATGTGCCCATTGAACCTGAGTGGGAAGACGACGACGTTTACTCGCGTGCTCGCCGAGAAGCTTTACGCATGAACAGGTACATCGTTTTCTTCCCTGTTCCAGTTCCAGTCCTCGCGTTAGGTTTTTACCCATGTGCAAAGAAGAAGAAGAATTAGGGCAAGTTTTGAACACACAAGTTTGGGAAGCTTTTGTGAGAGAGGAAGAAGAAGAAGCTGAGAGAAGAATACTAGCTGATTCTTCTCACAAAACAATGAAGACAGCAACAACAACCTCCTCTTACAGAAACCTGCGCCCTCTCACTGAGAAAGAGCTTTGGAGAAGGAAGAATTAGGATTAGGGTTTTTGTGATCCATCTCTTCAAGGCTTTTTGGTCTGTCAAAGCAAAGATTTTTTTGCAGCCTTCTTTTTTTCTCCCAGAGTTGGTTTGTGTGGATGATCTGAGATCAGTCTTTGGAGAAGAAGAATTAGGGTTTTTGTGATCCATCTCTTCACAGGTTTTTTGTGTCTGTCAAGCATATGCTTTTTGCAGCCTTCTTTTTTTCTCTCAGAGTTGGTTTATGTGGGTGATGATGGAGCAGAGCAAGGGCCAGGCATGCCCATGGAGCTGCTAATGCGTTTATGGCTGGAGACCATAGCCGTGCAAAGAAGCTGTCACGGGAAGCTCAAGAAAAGTCAATACTGGCTGAAAAACTTCATGCCCAAGCTGCCAAAGAGATTTTCAATATCAAGAATTCTCGTAAGGGTGGCAGCAAATTGATGACTTTTCCTAATTGCAGTTGTACATGATGCTAGTGTCCTTAGATGCTTGCTTGCTTGCTTTTACAGTGACAAGCTACAATGACATGCTTTACCCTAACAAGCAAGCTTGCTTGGTTGTTGCAACTGGAATGTCTCTTGAGTTCTAGCTGACATCATGACCAAGTCTTTGCTATTGCTTCCAGAAATACAACAGAGACTCAGCATGCAGATTTTGTATAATGTGTTTGCTGAGATTTTGGGGCTGGCTATTATATAGTTATCTACACCTCTTGTCAGGTGCTGATGATCATGTCAGTGCTTAGTCATGGCAGCTCATTGTCACTGCTATCTGTGATGAAGGTGATAGTCTGAGGCTTTGTGAGTGACTCTCATAAGAATATGATCACACTCATTATCATGTTAGCTTGAAAGTGTGGTTGTGGAGATTTTCTGCAATCTCATAGACATAGATTTTGAATGGATATATTTGAAAGATATTTAATTATCTTCCATTGCAGTTTTTGAACAATAGCACAGAGAGAAAATTGAAAATGCTGAAACTTGTTGTGGGTTTGGGAGGTGCAGAGAAAGATATGTGGACACTTGATTTACATGGGCTACATGCCATGGAGGCTGTTGATGTGTTACGACAGCACCTGGAACATTTAGAGCAAGAATTAGTCAACAATCCTTCAACTGGATTTACACTTGGACAGATGAAAACGGAGAGCTTCTCAGAGAATAGGGAAAACAGATCTAATACCAAACTACAAGATGCAGAATCTGATAATCTAAGTGTACGACTGACATCAAGGATAGGAGTAAAGAAGGAACTCACAGTCGTAACTGGTACTTCTCATAACCTATGTTGTAAATGTTTGTAGCAAGATTGGGTTCAGATGAATGCAGTTTGTTCGAGTTATCATTTGATGGTAGACACCTCATGTTTCTGAGTCTCTATTTTAGAAATTGGCATGCAAATTTGTCCTTAAAAATCTTGTCATCAATGTTCTCTCTCTCTCTCTCTCTCCTTTCTTGTTTGGTTTTCTTTTTCCCTTTTCTCTTTCTGTTTCTTTGTTTTTGGGTCTCTTTCTACTTGAGTTTTTGTTTTCTCCTCTTTTGGCTTTTGTTGAGCTAGCCAGCATCATGGCTGATTTTCCAGTGACTGCCTTCAGGCTGTGTGACAGAAACCCAGTGTGTCATTTAATGTTTGATATTAGCCTCCACCCATTTCCAGGAAATGATGAAGTCAGTGGATGTTGTGCTAGGTGGTCAATACCATACAGTTTGCTGTTGAAGCTTCCTGAATGTGTGTATGCCTGTCACTGTAATTCAAACTGTTCTTTTGTTTTGTTCTTTAGTCTTGTTTTTCTTTTCTTCAGGGTTCAGTCACCTCATTTCATGCGTGCTGATTTGGTTGCTGTTATGTTGTCGGATCTGTAATATCCATAACCTTATTTTCTGGTCATACTTCAATTCTTTTCAGGTTGATTTAGATTGTGTGTGTGGAGAGGAATTCCCAGCACTTACAAAGATATTTAGAAATTGGCATCCAGAGATGGGGAATGTAATGCTGGTGTGACTGAGGGTTTTGATTAGCTATGTTTCTTGAGTGCTAGCCAACAGAGTGATGATGTATTAAGGGAATGGGAATGACTGCAGGCCTTGGAAGGCATAGCAAAGGTGGTCCATCTCTGCCAGCAGCCATCAGAACATTTCTTTTGAATCAAGGGTATGGTGTTTTCTCTTTGAATCAAACTCATTTGGCTGTTGTATGTATTAAACAAGGTTTCAAATGCAGTTCTACGGGGAGGCTCTGAATATGTGCTTTGCTGCATCTGGATGGTGTACCTGATGGCATGATTTCTGTGGTCAAAATTGAGCTCATCGTCATAATTGCATTGAAGCAGTGTGTTGGTGCATGTTCTAATAGAGTTTGATATATCTGTATTTAAGATAGAAAATTGTGTAGTTTTTGGACATCTGCATGGATTTCTCATGGTCAAGTATCATATGCTGACCATATAACTTCGATGCAGAAGTCCAGAGAGTGCAGGATTTTCAGTATGCTGAGGGGATGTTATAGAGGGAAACAAACACTGAACACCTAGCATTAAGCAGTAGAGCTGATTATCAAGGGAACTAGTCTCAAATTAAATACTGTCACTGAAACACAAGGATACATGACTGTCAAGTTACTGCTCTCTGTGCTATTTCTGGAATTTCAAGAGAAGCTGTTGCATCATTCTGTCACTCAAGCATGTTTGTTTTGTACAGATACAAGCTTAATGACACAAGGCCAGGTGTGGTGGGTGTCTATCCAAAGCTTCGCTACTTCAGGGATTCAAACAAGGTTGCAGAGAATGGTATGCAGCTTGAATAAAATGTGCTCTATTAGCTGTACAATTCACTGGTTTAGATGTACAATTTGTATCACTACAAGTTAGTACCTTTACCCTTAAAAAGGGGACTGACATCTGATATTGGACGCGGAACTTGGGGATGTTTCTTCCTTGCTCAGAATACTCATCCTCACCTGAAATACTCATGGTATCAAGACCTGATTGGATAGTGATCAAAGCAGTGATGGAGATCAAGGGAAGTCATTATATGTATGTAGTTTGTAAGTCTGATTCATTCATTCAATTGTAACGCTCAAGCCAATTTTTTCTCACTGCAGCTGCCATTCATGTAATGAAAGCACATTGTAGTACTCAATGGAACCTTTATGTGCTGGGCTTCATTGTTGCATGCTTGATGATCAATGGGTCTGTCTGAGAACCCCTCAACAATTGCTGGTTTGTTGTTCTTAGGTGAAAATTATTGTAACAAGAGTGGGTTGCTGTGGTCATTACATAGGTGGTTTTGAAATGTTTTTTGTAACAACCTGTTGCCCTTTTCCCTTTGTTATTTAGGGCAATTGTGGGGCAGAATTTTGTTCAGTTTTGAGTGTGGCCTGTGTAGGGGGATAGGACATTGGACTGATAATGCCTGTGTTTGGGAGTACACTCTGAAGGTCCTTTACACATGGCTTTTAACTCTGATGCATAATGGTTACCATTCTGAAAAGAAAGAACCGCCCACACTCAGAAACTAACAGTTCTTTGCTGATTCTGTCATGAGAAACCACAGGGTTTTTGAGATTTCAAAATTAGCAGAACCAGAGGTTTTTTTCATTTGTAATGTCTTCTTCAAAAACCAAGAACCCAAGGTTAATTATCAAAATCAAATACCTGCACAAGACTTGTATTATGGACCAGAAATTGCACCAAACCTTTCCACAGTTCTTAAAAAAGTAAAATAATTACTAGAAAATTGTCAGTTCTTTCATAACACTTGAAGGTTTCATTCTAACAACCCAAGGTTCATTCTAGTGATGATAATTCACAGAACTTGGTTTCAACTTTAGGTTTCATAAGTTGTCATTTTGGGAGATAGCTCCAAGTTCCAAAGTGAAACTTGTTTAGTGATTCTTAAGTAGGGAAGAATGGAATGGTGTCTTTTTAAATACCGTAATGACATATTAAAAACCTTGCACTTTCTGAAAAATGCAATTACTTTCATTTTCTCACATAACTTTCCCACAACAATGGGAGACATTCTTAAGTTCTCGCACAACCTTTCATTAATTAATTTTTTTTATCTTGCATCTTTTTTTTCCCACAAAATTAAAATAAAATGAATGGAAACTTATAATTATAATTCATAGGAATCACTACACTAAAAAATTTCCTACATAGTGGTGATATAATTTTATTATTTTCTTGTAAAAGGCTTTCTCACAAAAGGGTACAGACAATTAAAATTTTCATGCAGCCCTAAAAGTAATTAATATTGTGAGGGTTCAAATATGTCACTATGATATGTCAATTCAAAGTTTTTTATTTCAATTTTTTTTTTTTCAACACCATAGTCATCAGCATATTCTTAATACATGTTCAATAAAATTTGAATTCAATGGAACTTGAATTCCATTCAAAGTAATAGTAGTTGGAATATATGTGGTTCTCATCAGTGTTACAATTTTTAAAAAAGAGAGAAATACATCATCACGTGTTGTATGCGTGATGATTCCAAATGCTTATCAAGTTTATACCCAATTTTTTCTTTGTCGTTTCACTTTTTTTCAGCACTATATTAATATTTCTCATAATCATATTATATTGAATTCATGTGTTTTCAATTCACATTTTGAGTTCATATTTCAAACGTCTTGTTCAGTATCTGACTTTGCTGCTTTTGGTCATAACCCTCCTCTGGTTGTCCCTGGGCTTTGTGCTCGCTGTCCTTTGCATAGCAGCAGGGATTCTTCCTATGAGTTGGGGATATTTCCTCATCGCTTCCCTTGGCATGCAAGTGATGTTCAAGGGAAAGCCGTCAGCAGGCCCCTTGCAGCTGATACTTGACAAGAACAACAACAAACTTGTAGCAGAGGCAGGAGTTCTATTCATTTGTTCTCACAGAACATTATTGGATCCCATCTTTTTTTCAGTTGCATTGGGTTGTTGCATCACAGCAGTCACCTTCTCCATTTCTCAATTCTCTGAAATGGTATCCCCGATCAAGACTGTGGCACTCACACACAACAACAGAGAGCAAGATGCCACCAACATTCACAAGCTTCTGGCAGAAGGAGATTTAGCAATTTATCTGGAAGGTACCACTTGCTGTGAACCATTTTTACTATGCTTCTCATCACTCTTTGTAGAGTTTACAGATCAAATCATTCCTGTAGCCATGAATAACAGAAATTCCATATTCCATGGCACCACTGGCAAAGGATGCAAATTCATGGATCCTTTTTTCTTCTTCATGAACCCGAGACCTGTACATGAGATCAGCTTCCTCACACCACTGCCAAGAGGGCTCACATGTGCTGCTGGAAAGTTGCGAAATGATTTTGCAAATTACACACACAGGATTCTTGCAGCCACCTTGTGATTCTAATGCACAAATCTCACACACAAGGATAAGTACAGGGTGATTGTTGGCAATGATGGAACTATTCCTGTGAGAAACACTCCTTCAATCCTTGCCACAATATCATCAAATGTACAACAATAGCAACCAAATGTACAACAACAGCAATCACACAGACAACAGCAATAATTTTGCAATGAGCTCATGCTAAAAAAGCCCAAGCTCATATTCAGACTGCTGAGCCACATTTGTAACATAAGACAACATTCACAGCATCTAGAGCAGAGATGACATGACAAAGACTGGTTGTTAGCTGCTTGTATGAGCCCTCTGAAGTTCAACCCATGCTATTGTCCTTGAGGTTTGCAATGACAGATGCATCCCAAATGCTAAGGTTGCCCATAATATACCTACTTATAGCATCGAGAAATAGACCCACCAGGAACACCAACTGACGGGTCTCCACTCATCAGTCACTGTCTCATCATCTAATTGCAAACAAGTTTTGCCCTTCTCTGGCAGCCAGTACAGCTGAAATGGTTTCCATGGCTGATAGTACTGCTGCTTTCACCATGATGATATTTATGACCCAATCAATCCTCCATTGATTTCCATGGCTGAATGATACTGCTGCTTGACCTCGATTATGTTCGTGACCCAATCCTTCAACCATGTCCTGCCTCCATGCATTTCCACTGTACACTACAGAATCCACTTTCAAACTGAAAACCTACTGGAGAAAGGCTCCAAATTTGAAGAGGACAAGAATACCAAGAGTTGATGATGATGCTGGTCAGTCAGCACTGCCCCACAAATATCATGAGAACACATTAATTTCCATTGTACTATATACTACAGAATCCACTTCCAAGCTAGAAATTTACTGCTAAAAGGATCCAAATTCAAAGAGGAGAAAGGATACCATGAGTTGATGATGGTGGTCCTCACTTGCTGCCCCACTGTTCTTTAGTGGCCCAAACACTGTATACCACCTTAAATGAGTCAAATCATATTCACTCTGGTGCACTTGCATGAGCACCAAATAGCAATTGAGTTGTCTTCTGTGCAGAGACATCTCAGAATGTGAATGGGACAAATTACTTGAAAATTATACTGTAAACTCACCAAATAACTTTACATCAATAGATGAATTTGTGCAATTTGCATTCACGTGGTCAGGTTCTCCACCAGATGCACTGAGTTTTTGACAGACATCAGATAGAAAGTTCAGGAGTGGAGAATCATTTGAGGTTAGCACATAGTATACACTGAAGGACGGGCACCAGCAACAGCTCAAATGGTGGACTCTCTCAGTTTGCAATCACATGTTTCAATGTATAGGGCAAACCTGGAATAGAATATAGATGAATGAATTGAAGAAAGGAAGACAGGGAAGGATTGGAGATTGCAAATACCTCTTCATGAGTACTGTGAACATCTCCATACTTACAACCTGAATAAAATTCAGAGATAGACCTGATAATAAGGTTTTAGATGTTGCGAATCTGACAACCTCTCGACAAATAGGAAATAGAGGAAATCCAACCCTAAAGAACACAGGAAATAAAAACAAAGCTGAGGACTGGTTTGACCAACAGAGTGACAGTCACATGCACAGAGACCATCAATAACTCGTGGCAAGCTAAAGCAACATGCCCACTGACTCAATCAGCTCCCAGCCATACTGGAAACATCACACACTATCCAACATACTGAGTTTCTGCCACAAAACCATCAGTAATGGGAAGAGACTCCCCAAAATGCTGGCTAGCCCAACAAAACCTAAAAGAGAAGCAGCAGAACCAAGCGGGGGAAAGAAAAACCCAAACAAGAAAAGAGGAAGAAAAAGACAGATAACAAAGAGAGGGCATTATCTTTGAGGGCAAACTGGCCTTTGCAAGGCTTCCTAATGAGGATGAAGCCCTTGAAAAAATCATTTTGAAGATGAAAATAGGAGAGAACAAAGCAGATGTCAAGGTGAGGAGAGTGCTGATACATGAGTGAGACAGCCAGAAATGTTGTAGAACTTCATTACACTCAAGATTCATCACTGCTCTCATGTATCTGTTGCACAGTCAGACAAATTTGCACTCACCTAAGAAACGACAACATAATTTCTCACTTCTCATTTGAATCTAAGTTAAACAGAGTGTCCTCACTACAGGTGAGCATGTGCAACACAACTACTACACCAGCAAGAAATGAATGATCATTGCCTGCTTACATACATGATCCCATAGTCTACATGCATGCTCCAAGCACTAACAAGAAACAAAGCAATGGCTCTTGGAGACTACTTCACCCGCCTGCGCCCTTCTTCCTGCCCAAGCCCAATTGACTGTCTTGCATTTTGGATGCCTTTTGGGTCTACACATCAGATCAAATCAAAAACACAACTGTCAAGTCTGGAAGAAAGTGTGCCCATGAGATCAAAGGTGCTCAACACTACCAATGTAGAGAAGGAAATGCCTTTCTGGAACAAGTTATTGCATCAGTGAGTTCCACCCCCTAAAAATGGTTGACATTTTCATCTTCCCAAGAGTGAGTATGTCAACACATGCAAAACATTTCAGCCTCTAGGAGCACCAAAACCATGTTTAATTTTTGGTCATAGAAATGACCTACTTCCGAGACGGCAACATTATTTTGCAAAATTCAGCATCACATTCACCTCTTTCTAGTGCAAGAACTGGTCTTATCCATTTAGGTCTCAAAATGGATTTATGAAATGATACTGCTATTGTGGAGGAGGACCTGTAACAACCACATGTTCTGGACCACTGCCTTAACCAGATGGAACTGGAAAACATATAGGAGGGAGAACTTGGTCATGATGTTGACAAGCTTTCAGGAGCCAAAGCTAAGGAACAAGGTCAACAGTATTGTCATTCATTCATGCTCCAACAAGCTTGTGACCATGAGATGATTTGCTTTTAGCTTGCTATTGTCCAAGCAAGCATCTAAGCCTAAGGCATAGAGAGGCCTACATAAAGGGTAATGATTGGAGCCTTCCAGATTAACCACAATGCAAGGAGCACAGAGAGAGAATATTGTGAATTACCGAAAAATTGGGTGAAGATGCGAGTGAAGAATCCCAAATTGCGAGCAATACTTTGCCCTAATTGGGGCGGCAGAGGTTTGAGCAAGGTGTCAAAGCTGAATGCCCTTCTTAGAAACTGCAGAGCAAAATGAATCATAGTTACACATGACAATTGTATAAGTATAGACCTCTTCATGACAAATTAGAGGCTTGCATTCACCATTAAAGAGTTACTGGACAAAAGTCCAAAACTGAGTAGTAGCTTTGAGCAAGGGAGTTAGGGAGAGGTGTACCTGAAAGTTCCTTTGGAACGCCAGTTGTAGATCTTCATCGAAATCAAACATGTTGTCACTTGCTGGCTCAGAGAGGTCAGGTAATCCCCTCTTCTGAACAGGGGGTGCATACATGGTGGATCCCCGCCCTGGCTCCTTTGTTGCTCTCATTTTCAAGTGCTCATACTTGTCCTTCTTCTTTGCTGGAGCTGGCTGCCTCCAGGGCGGCGGAACAGAGCTGTTGTTACTACTACTCCCACTAACCATTATTATTCCACCAAGAAACCAAAACTTTCTTCAGTCTTGGAAACTGCACCAAAAAACCCCAAATTGTTTTTTTTGTCAGGTCCTGTGAGAAAAGACAAAAAGGGGAAGTTGATGATAAAGAAGAAACTGATATGAGTCTCATCAGAGGCAGTCACAAGCACCAAACCCTAAAATGGAAATTATGGCAGCAAACCAACCAAAACCCCCAATTGTTTGTTGTTAGATCCTGTGAGAAAAACACGAAAAAAGGAAGATGATGAAGAAGAAGAAACTGATATGAGTCTCAACAGAGACGGTAACAAAGCACCAACCCTAAAATGGAAATTCTCGCATCAAACCAACAACAACCCCAAATTGTTTCTCGTCAGATCCTGTGCAAAAACACTAAAAAAGTAAGAAGAAGAAGCTGACATTAGTCTCATCAGAGACAGTAACAAGCACCAAACCCTAAAATGGAAATTCTCGCAGCAAGAAAACCAACAACAGATGTCCAAGAATTCAAAAATTTAGAGTATAGATTCAAACGAGAAGGAGAGCAAGTCCAAGCTTCTGAACACACAGAGAACAACAACGTCCAAGTTCATGGAGAAACTCAAATGCTCCACAATAAATGGAAAGAAAAACAAGTCCCTGTCCAAAAAAAAAAAAAAAAAAAAAAAAAAAACAAAAAAAAAAAAAACACAAAAAAAACAAACACCCAACAAAAAACCCACCCCCCCCACCCCCTCCATCCACACCATAACATCAACATTAATATACACAATA
>Ga0116231_10006806_pt1 | contig 21447 bp, 15 predicted proteins | sample S1TSphgellanicum_2_FD_89695 | JGI IMG/M metagenome (GOLD analysis project Ga0116231, IMG submission 89695) | Host-associated microbial communities from peat moss isolated from Minnesota, USA - S1T2_Fd - Sphagnum magellanicum MG | ecosystem: Host-associated > Plants > Peat moss > Unclassified...
ATCTCAAGAAAACAAGGCTGAAATTTAATTAAAATTTACCATAAACATCCAATGACAATGTCTAAACACCCACATGGTAGAGCTAGTTATAGAGGAGATAGCCAAATTAAGTTATGAGTCCATTGTTTGAATCACTAATAGTTATACTATTATTAGATAAGTCCATATTTGATTCACCACATGGATGATGTTCCTTCATAGTCACCTTCAGTGTGTGCTTTACATATCTTATTATTAAAGGTATCCTCCATGCCACTATGACACATTTTTATAGATCATTAAAGATGCTAGAATTATAATTTCTTAACAGTTATATAGTCATTTATTTGCACTACCCTAAAAGTGATGGGGATAGACAATCATTTGCTTGGGAATTGACATGTCACCGTATTAGGAACTAGCAACTACCTTCCAATTTGAAGAAAAACCTTAAGCAACATAAGTACGATTGGTATAAACATGATGGGTCCCAAGTTGAACTTTTTGGTGTACTAGCAAATGAGTCTACAATATGCTTTATGGATGAGATGTTCAACTCTTGCAAAGAAATCCTATGCCACCAAAACTTGCCACATTTTGTGCAATCAACAAATCATTTGATTGGCGCATTTCATATCACGGTGGACCCAAGGTTGAACATTTTGTTGTAATGGCAACATGTGTGGAAGAGCTTATGGATCAAATGCTCAACACTTGCAAGAAATCTTGTGCCATTACAACTTGGCTGATTTTGTGCAACCAACACTCATTTGATTGGCATCTAATGTTCCTTCATAATGGTTCCACTTTGTTTCTAAGAAGGACTATTGCTACCACTTGAAATTTTTCTTGCTCTTTCTTTGAGTTCTTAAAGGATTTTGACTATTGTCTTTCCCTTGAAAGGTTCAAACAAAAGCTTGAACTTCTCTGCCACACCATGTAAAAGTCTTCTATAAGGGTGTTAGTGTGGGAATTTGTTACATGGACCAAAACTAATGACTTCTTTAAAAAATCAAAGGATCAATGATAAATCCTCTTTCTTCATACACAAAATAGATGGCCCCCACCCCCCCAAACATAACTTCCATTCTACTCCTTTGGCCAAGGAACCAATCAGAAACACAACATGCACAAAAATCTTTAATTTTACCCATTGTCTATAGAAGGTTAAGAATGGATCCAAAGGTTGAACCTCAACATGATCATCAAAATATCACCTACTTGCATGTTTTAGAAACTTCTACAATGCATGACAATATGTTAAGCCAATTGGTAGTAGGCAACCGAAATTCACACTATGTTAACATTATAGCCTATAATTGTTGCCCACATTTTTAATCCCATGCCACTTATTTACATATACTTGCAATACAAACTCTCCATGGCTACTCCCCCATAGTGTTGCCATGTGAACCCATGACATCAAAAGACTTTGTTACATGCATATCTTGCTCTATGTTTTGTTAGAATAAAAACATGTAAAATTATGTTTCTTCAAATTTGATGCATGTCATCAAACTTGGTACCAAAAAATTGTTGCCAAAAAAATGTTGCCACTACATCTCTAGATTAGAATAAGAAGAACAATCATTTGTACCTTTTGTTTGCAATGAAATGCCACTGAATATGTCTTCACCATTACCTCTGTTGGCTTTCTTCATCACAAGTGTGGACTATGAACCCTTGTCCATCCACAATCACCCAAACATAGATATAGTGGTTACAAAATTTTCAACATCTATAGTTGTTAACGTGGCACCTCTCATGGTTGTATTCAATTCATGTAAATGACATGTATGTATACCATAAGAGAGTTGAAGTTGCAAACATATGTAAAGTGGGCATGGACTTGTGGTCACCAACCCACTCCTACTTACAAACAAATGGAGTAATGTTAGGGACACTAACCATGTTGTGTTGCATTGAATCCTTTATAGTAATGTTCCTTGTGAAGGAGCTACTACTCATGGTGCAGCATTATCCTTATCCATTGTTCTGGTGAACATGATGTTACTGTGCACTAATGTCATGCCATTCTGTCCCCATGGCAATTAGGGATTTGAATATGTGTGTTAAAGGGGTAGGATGAATACATGATTTTGGATGAACAATGCATTTAGGATAGGGACTGATCAAGGAACTTTGTTAGTTTGAATTTTGAATTCTTGTTGTTTTTGGATCATGGTGATGTGATTTGGGACAATTCAAAAGAAGAGAGTTCTGGAAAACAAAAGAGATTCTTAAACACAAAGTTTTGGGAAGAATAGGAGGAGCTCTAGGTACTTGAGATTAGAAAACCAAAAAATTTGTTTTGATATACAACAAATTTTATTTGTTGTTTTGGGATTTATTTCAACAAAATATGGGATTCTATTATATTTTGATTCATGTTTATAGTAATAAAAAGAAGCATAGACTTCTACAGTGAATTCTATGTTCACATTGTTGTGAGAATTGTTTATAGTATCAAAATATGATGAAATGAATTATAGTCTTGTTCTTGGAATTTTTTATAATGTATTCTGAAATGCAAATTTTGGTTATATGAAATAACCATGAATTTGTTGTTTTAATGAATGGCAGTGTTAAGTGTGTTGAGAAACATGGTAGAAATATTGAATGTATGCATGTGAAGTGTAAATTTGTTGTTATAGTAGTGTGGAATAAGTTTACAAGAATTAAATTTCATGTCTACCATTTGGTGACCATCTTATGGGGAATTTTTTTTTTGTTTTTTTTTTCAACAATAGGAAGGTGTTTTACAATTTTTGTTGTTATATTATGGAGGAGAGTATTTAGACAAGTAGTTTTGTTTTTCAATTCAGAAATTAGAAAGGTATGTTAGAAAGGATCAAAGGTCTAAGTGGTTGATGCTGTAAAGACTATAGAGCGATCTACAAACTCTGAAGTTAAAAAATTGTGGAACAAAATGAATCAAATGGTGACCAGGATTTTATAGCGACAATTAAACTTGGAGGCAAATTGTTTAGTCACTAGAAGATAAATAAAAGATAATCTTGAAAATGGACAAGAACATGCAAGGCTTATAGAAGCCCCATATCAGAATTTGATGTTGGACAAACGAATTTTAAAAATAGAGGAAAGGCATGTGAGGCATAGGTCCTTTTTACCACAAGAGGTGGTATAGTGGGAAGTATGGACTAGGGGTCTTTAGAGAAGGCATAATTATAGACAAGGATTTCCAGGGAGAAATACGCAATATACTTCTCAACCACAATATGTGGTTCAAAGTCAAAGAGATCAAGACGGAGTAGAGATTTCTATAGTACTTGATCAACCGTAGGAAATCTCAAGTCTAAAGTTGGTAATTAGCCAAGGAAAGGATGTTACAAGAGGTATACAACCCAAGTTTGTGTATTAGTCTACATTTCCAAATTATTATAACCAATGGAACACTAGGAGGTGGATGAAAACACTAATGTTAAAATGTTTGAAGAGATTAAGAAAAATTACCCATGATCATCTGAATATGCAAAGGCATAGGTGAATGTGTCAGATGAAATACCGTAATCATATTCACATAAAGGGAATCCATAGTTAGATCAAACAAGATACACATCCAAAACACAAGATCATGAATCTGTGGATTTCGAGATGGTCAGATTACTTTCAAGGGTCTGTGCATTCTATGAGGAAGAAGGACATGCAATAATTGTCCTTTTGTGGCTTTTCACATCAAATTAAGTATTGTTAAGCATGTGGATTTACAGAATGTGGCAAGAGCGTTAATGGATCAACCATAGGAACATGACCTAGGAATTCTTGTCGTCTAGAATAGATTGAAAAGTATGGAGTTGGGAAGCTAGTTGGGACCACATAGTTAACAAATTTGTCCATTTATTCAAACCAGGAACAAAGAACCAGAGGGGTATTCACATCCACATTATGTACCACAAAGGATACCAATGGGTAACCACAGATTGGAACATTGTTGATCTCAAGTCAACATAGTTCAAACCAATAGTGTCAAAAGCGGCAGTTGTTGAAACCCGAAGACAACATGTTAAAAGAGGAGTTACTTAATCACTTGATGTAGGTATAACAACCATAGGAGTGGAAATGGTTATTGCGCTCAACATAAATGTTGTCAAAAAGGTAGTACTAATTGGATTTGTAGCAAAATTGGGTAGTGGACTGGGTGGAGTTTCGGCAAGAAGGAATTTGAGTCGAAGTTTGGCACTACCAATAGCCATTACTAGAGTTATTGGCACACCTCAAATGGTCTTTACTAATCCGATAATGACTACTCATGTGAATAGGATTGCAGATCGACCATCGATGAACTCAATGACTGCTAGAAGGTACAGAAATGTTGATGTAGTGAATCCAAGAGGAGGACATCAAGAACCATCTGCTATAATTGCACAAATTCTTGACCACAAAAATGGACATTATGTTAGGCCAAATATGGTAGCTATTAAGTATCTTGATTTTTAAAAAGATGTTTACCCAAATGCTCATGTTAAAATGTTCAATTCTGTAATAAAGGTTAACATAAAAACTTCTAAAGAGTATATCATTAATGCATTTAATTATACGCTAAAAAATACGACATCAAACCAATGTTGTAATTACATGTTGAAATTTCTTGACTATATTTTTTCGAAGCTTACACAGGCATTTTGCAAATGTCATAGGAAAACTCAGAATGATGAACAAATATACATGGAGTTGAAGAATATGAAGCATGAGGAGACTAAAAGGGTGGAGGTTTACTATGAACAAATTTAAAAGTTAGCTCATGGTTTACAAGTACCAACCATAGAAAATTTCCTAATTATTGTCTTTAGAGTGGGTTTGCAATCATACTTCAAAATTACGACTATAGGGATGAAATGGTCAACACTACAACAACATAAGGAGGTGACAATGTTGTGTGAAGAAGACATGATTACTACAAAAGCAAGGAGTGCATTGTCAATACCGTAGAATATCAAACAAACATCACCAGCAAAAACATAGAGTGTAATATAGGGAAGATTAACATTACACAAATTATGGGATGATGAACCACAATTTGGAGACATGTAAAAAGAAGGAGCACACCATGATGACAACCACAGAAGCAACATAACCAAGTCAAAAACCATAGAAAACATCTTCATATGCATGCCACATCTGTGGTTTGAGTGGACATAAAATGACAGATTGTCCAAAGTTTGTTGAGATGCAGGAAATGTTTCATGGGAAATCTATGGTAGTAATAGAGGTTCAACTTGGTTCTAAGACACAAATAATCACTGCAAATGTGAATGTGGTGGATGTTAATGTTATTACAAGAAGTAAAGTAACTAAAGAACATGTATTCAAGGATAGAAAGCCAAGAAAAGCAAAGAATGTTGTTGATTAGGAGGAAAAAAAACAGTTGAAGAAATCAATGGTCGAAACAATTCAACAGATTTAGAAAACACAGACCCAGACATAAGGGCCATCCACGTCCATGGAAGGATGGAACATAACCTGGCTGAGCATGCCAAATACTACTTTTGTGGAAGCATAGAAATCATAAAAAATAGTGAATTCACAGGAAAAATTGATCACAATAAAAGAGATTTTTCCATATATTGGTGAGCAGATGTTAGAAACAAGTTATACTTTGAACTTGGGACAATTACTTAAAATAGCTCCTGAGTTAAAGAGATATCTTTGGCAGAAGCTAAAACTAGAAAAAACTCAGAATTTAAGCAGAGCAACCACAGATAAACAAGTTGGTTCTTTAGTACTAGAGGTAGGGACAGCTATTGTAGCAATAGATATTCATATGGCAATTATCCAAGTACAAATTGGGAAGAATACAATAGAGGATGTGTTAATAAATGGAGGTTCTGGAGTTAATATTATCACAGAATAGTTGAGATTGAGGTTGGGACTTCCAAAGCTTAAACCTACACCATATGATTTGAAGATAACAGATCAAACAACCACAAAACTAGTGGGGTTGTTCAAAGATCTGAATATATATTTTCATGGCATTCCTTATATAACTACGTATACTATATTTCAAAATAATGTGGTAGATTTTTGTTATTCCATGTTGCTCGGGAGACCATGGTTGAAAGATGTTAAAGTGGCACATAATTAGGGAACTAACAATATTACCATACAAACGAATGGGATAGTTAGAACAATTATAATCACCAAACATTTGGGAGGTGAAGTAAAAAGACCAAAAGTGTTACTATGTTATGATTATCAGAATGGCATCACAGATTAAGAAAAAGATATCATCTTTGCTAAAGAGCCAAAATTATTCTCCATAGGAACAATTAGTTTACCTAAGACAATTCAATTTGTGAAAATCACAAATTTTGGAGGTCATGGATACAAATGTGAAAACTAGTATTTTAGAATAGGGATATGGAGTATAAAACACAGAATGAAGATACCTGGCAACAGATCTAAGTTGCTCTAGAGGATAAGGTGTATTTGGAGATGTACTATAAACATCAACCAAGGATTATTGCAGTGGATGAAACTCTAGTAAAAATCAAAGCACATGAATTACAAATAACTAGATGGACGTTAATTAAAAATCAACAATTGATGAAGCTCAATTTGGGAATTGATGCAAAATAACAGATGGTGAAGATTAATGCATACTTGGAAATAGGCAAGGTGTTGGAAGTGGAGCAAATGTTGAAGGAATTCAAAGATGTTTTTGCATGGACATACAAAGATCTGAAAGGGATTCAACCAAAGCTAGCACAACAAAAAATTGAATTGGACACTACTATACCATCGGCACATCAAGCCAGGTATATATTAAGTCCAAACTATGTTATAATAATCAAACAAGATATAGATAAGTTGTTAGCAATTGGATTCATTGAATCTGTAGAGGAAGCTACATGGTTGTCACCCATAGTAGTAGTACCCAAGAAAAATGGCAAGCTAAAAATTTGCATAGATTTCAAAAAACAAAATGTAGCCACAAAGAAGGATCCATACCCATTACCTTTCACAAATAAAATGCTAAACAAGGTATGAAACATTCTTTTTTAGATGGATATTCAAGATATCAAATCTCTATAACTCTAGGGGATAGATACAAAACTACATTTCTTACAAACTAGGGGGGCTTTTATGTGGAAGGCAACGATGTTTGGAGTTAAAAATGGACCTCCAACATACTAGAAAGTTGTTACCAAAGCATTTAGAGATTCTTTGGACAATTTTATGAAGATATTTTTGGATGAATTTATAGTGTATAGTGACATGGAGACTCATCTATAGAAGCTCAAACTATGTTTTCAAAAGTGTAGAGAATATGGTATTAATCTGAATCTAGACAAATGTGCATTTATGATATTTTCAGGGATGATTTTGGGTTTTATTATTTCTAAAGAGGGGAAACTATAAGTAATAGTAAACATGCCACCACCCAATAATCCATAACAAATTCAAGTATTCAATGGGATGGCATAGTTTTATAGATGTTTTATTAAAAACTTTGTTGTTATTATGGCACCTATGACTAAATTGACTAGAAAGATAGAGACTTTTTTTTGGATAGAAGAATGTCAAAAGGCTTGGGAATTGATTAAACAAAAGTATATTAAAACACCAATATTGATATCACCAAACTAATAAGTGGTAATTCATGTTCATACATATGCATATTTGTTAACTATGGGAATTATGTTGTTTCAGAATGTAATAGGGAAGAGTGATCAACCAATAATGTATGCTTCTAAAATTTTGAATAAAGCAAAATAGAATTATAACACAACACACAAAGAGGTTTTAGCAATGGTTTTTACTTTGCACAAATTTAGACATTATTTGTTGGGTGATAAATTTGTCTTTTATGTAAGTCATATTGCATTGGTCTATTTGGTCAACAAACCATAGGTTTCAAGGAGAATAGCTAGATGGTTGTTATTGTTCCTAAAATATGATTTCACAATAGTGTATAAACCAAGCAGAACTCATGTAGTTGCAGATGCATTGTCAAGACTACTAGACATTACCAAACCCATAGGTGTGCCTAATCAAACCATAGATGCAAGTTTGTTTTATGTAGAACCTAAATGGTTGAATGATGTAAAAGAATTTTTGAGAATAAGACATATTGAAGGCATGTTATCAATATAGCAAAAGCAAAAATTGGTCAGGAGAGCAAAGCCTTCCACATTGAAAAATGGTGAATTATACAAAATGGGCCAAGACAATAGACTACGACGATGTTTAACAACTACGGAAGCGTAGATGGTGATGAAAGAATTGCATGAAGGACCATCAGGAGGGCATTTTGCAACTGAAATAACACAAAGAAAGATATTGGATGTTAGATATTAGTGGCTAACTATGTATAAAGATGTGCATGAATATTGCAAATCTTGTGATGCATGTCAAATAACAACAGGATTGGCAACTCAAAATTTTATAAAGCTAATCACAAATCTTCCAGAGGAACCATTTATGAAATGGGGACTTGATTTTGTGGGGTCAATTAAGCCATCAAGAAGATATATAGGGAACAAATATATTATTATTGCCACAAATTATGCTACCAAGTGGGTGGAAATAAGAACATTGAAAATTAATACTATAATAGTCATAACAAAATTTATGTATGAGTGCATATTAACCAAGTTTAGATGTCCTTTGATTATAGTCATAGATTAAGGAGTTCATTTCATTAATGATGACACCAAGTATTTGATAGATCATTTTCTGTTGAAACATGTGAGTTTTGCAACCTATTATCTTCAAGGGAATGGGCAGGCTGAGTCTATTAACAAGGTACTTGGGACATTGTTGACTAAGTTAGTTAGTGAAAATAGAACAGATTGGGATGAACATCTATCTACAATGTTATTTTCATATAAAATTGCATACAAAGTAGCAACATGGTATACACCATATCAATTAATGTATGGATTACATCCATTGATGCCCATAAAGTACATAATTCTAGTTTTCGATGGAAACGAGAGAAACAATAGTCCAGTAAGAGTTTTAACTAGCAGAATTATAGAGTTGGAGAAGTTGCAAGAAACAAAAATGTAAGCTAAAAAAACTACAAGAATTTAGTAGTGGAATAAAACATTATGGAGTCAATAATAGAATCTAAAAAAATAGTTTAATTTTGGTGATTATATTCTATGGTTTCCAAAGGGTAATAAGTCACATCTAGGGAAGTTACTAAGAAATGGTTTGGATCGTACAAAATACAATATGTGTTGCCATATAACACTGTGTTATTGGTGACCATTGAGAAGTTCGAAACTAGCTTTGTGTTGGTTAATGTTAATAAGCTCAAACCTTATAAGTACATGGAATTTGAAGTTTAGAAACAAGAATAATAGATGCCACTATGTTGGGAACAAAGTGCAAGTGGAGTTTAGGTGGAAAATTCTGATATGAAAGAGAACGATGAAAATTGTGAAATATAAAAACCACAAATGAAGAATGTTAAAAATGAAGAATAGATCAAAGATCTTGAGGTGAACATAGTGTTGATTTTTGATCTATAAATGAATAATAAATTCGTGAGCAATAATTGCAAAAATGAGGGATTTGGGATCCAAAGATCTAAAGATGATATGTCAGGAATATTGGCTGAATCAACAACAATATTCGCCCAATCATTAGGCGTATTCACGCAATCATTAGATTTATTGCCACAGTCAATAGAAAAATCGATATAGTTAGCAAATGTATTCTCATAGTCAACAGATGAATCGACATAGTTAGTAAATAAATGGGCATAGTTAATAGAAGGTATACATGGCGAATGAGGTGGAGTCAATATAGTTAATAAAAGGAGATTAGTAATTTGGAATAATCGAAAGATGAAATCTACGATGTTCATTCATAATGATGGTGTGAAATGCTTCCACGTGGTTGTATAAGAAACATCTAAACTTGTAGTGATGGGTCATATTAATTTCGAAGATCATGCATTAATTGAAAAATGGCAGGCAAATATAAAAATGAATGCGACGGGGAGGATGTTCAAGGACAAAAAAAAACGAGGTAATCGTTGAAAGTAGTTTGCGTTTCTTGTTGGAAGTTATGCATGTTTTCAAAGTTTTGGAGTTCATAACAACATGAAAGTAAAGAACGCCATTGAAAAAATACATAAAATAACAATGGAAAGGGAAGCGTAGAAGAGTGAGCATAAACAAAGGCAGGAAGAGGAAGTAGAATTGTTGAAAAGAACAAAAGTAGAAGAGTTGCGAGGAATAATGAGAAAAGGTGTGTTGAATATTCAACCATTGGATGTGAAGTCGTCACTGCATTCATCATCATTTTCAAAATGTGTAAAAGGGAAGGCATATAATGAGAAGATACAATTTGCACAAACGATAATTCAAGATAGACACAATTGAAACATCTATAATTGAATTTTTATGCAGAAGCAGACGACATTGGCATGTAAGAAAACAAACAAGACCAAGAGCTACATCAATAGATCCAATGTTCATTAAAGAATCAGAGGAAGATGAACTTGTGGAGCAACATTTTGTGGAGGCATAGATGGTGCAAAAGGATGCAAGGGAGGAGAACGTTGTTGTGATGGAATAACAACTATCCACAAAAATATAGGTGGACGTACAACAAGCCACAAAGGTGCAAGTGATGGTGAAAGCACAACAAAGGGCAATGGAAATGAAGAGGCATGAATTGAAAGTTGTAGCAAAGAGAAGATGTGCAATATTGGATAGAGTTACACTTCTAGAGAAAGGTACTAAAATTTTAGACTTTGAGTGATTCATGTGGACATAGACAAAAAACAATTATGACAAACATGTTGAGCAAATGGAGAATGGAAGGATATTGTTGAAGAAAAAGATTAGGCTTTTAAAGCAGGGTCGGTTACTTTGTTTCTAACAGAGTGGTAAGCACCGATGCCTGATGTAATGTTAGAATTTTTGAACAAGTTTGTGATCAAGGGTACAAACATCTATTTTGGGCATAACGATAAGGTGTATGTAATTAGCAAAGAACTAATTGTAAATGTCTTTAGAGTGTGTGTGAAAGGGTATGTAAAGGAACCAAAAGGATAGGTTAATAAATCACTAACAATTCAAGCATTATAGAGTTGTAGACTTGCACCTACAAATTCTTTTGTAGATCAATGGAATGTAAAGAATTTGGGTTTGCTATATTCTAGTAGATATCTTACCATTATATTTGTCATTTATCAAAGGGAGAAGGTCCAATATTTTAGCATCAAGAATGTTATTACATTGGTGAGAGCAGAAAAGGGGTAGAAGGTAGATTGGGCACAAATCATATTTAATAATATGTGTAGTGAATTGGATTGGTGGTATATGTATGTTAAGGAAAATAAGGGGGATAAGAAATATACATGTTAACCTACTTTGGTATTGGCAAAAATCCTTCAATATTTGTTTGTGTATCAAAAGGAGATTCCACGTAAATCACCGGCCAAGGTTAAAAAAACTAGGGAAGAGATGCAAACAACATTGGAGGAAAGAAAGAAAGTTGCAATAGACTCTCCAAGAAATGTTCTTAAGAAGAAGAATAGAGTTGAGGGAGGAGTTTTAGGCTCAAAAGTGAGTAGGGAACAAGAGAGCACAAATTTAAAGGCATAGAAAATGATGAGGCGCAGAGTGGAACCATATGCAATGCCAATAGTGGTAAGAGCAATGTTAACAATGGTACACACAATCAGATAGATTACAAAGATACCACAGATGACATCTCCATAGGAGAATTAATTAAGGGAGCAAAGGGAGGAAATTAAGGAGGAACATGACATAATCCAAAGGGTGAAAAACATCTACATTTTGATGCAAATGTATATGAAGATTGGATGGAGACCACTGCAAGTCCATACCATTTGTAACATTTGGAACAACATTTACAACAACAACATTAGACACCAAAAGGTATACATGCTATTGAACTGAAGATAGAAAGAGTGGCGACACAACTTGCTTTTGAAGAGTTTAGACGAATAGAACTACAAATACCACCTAGTAGACCAAAATTTGCAAAAGGATTCCCATTTGAATTTGAACTGGAGAGAAGAATGGTGTAGGAGTTGGGATCATTTGTAGAAGGATCTGGAGATCCTACGACACAAACAAGTACACCAAAGTCCATGGAGGAGGTAGTTGTAGAAGTAATGAAAGTAGATAAGGTAGTTGATTTACTTCAAACCATGGCAATTGTGAGTCTAAATATGGGGAATTTGACTTTGGAGTTAAACATTATAAAGAACAAATTAGTTGTAGGAGAGAAGGAAAAGGCAATGTTACAAGAGGAACTAAATAAAGAAAGAAACATCCAGAAGGGGTATAAACATAATGTGGAAATTTGGAGGAAGTGCTGGTAGAGGATGAGTAGAAGATTAAAGTCCTCATTAAGAAACTATGAGATGAAAACGAGGAGCTCAAGAGTAGCACAACATGGTTAAAGTCATAGGAGGAAGAACTAAAAGATTTAAAGCAGAAGGTTAAAATCTAAGAAACCATAGAGAAAAAGTGGACATAGGCATTGTTTCTTCATAAAAAACAATGAAAGGCTTTGGATAGTCAAGTGAAATCATTTACTAAGGAAAAGAATGAAAAGGAAAATGTTTTGATAGATTTGGAATTGATAAATTTGAAGAATGTATCTCTGTTGTAGTCTAAAGAGCTTAAAAGAAAGACAAAAAAGGCAAAAATGGAGAAGTTGACGAAGGACAAGAAGGAGTATCAAAGGAATCTGTAACACCTTCAAGCATAGTTGGAGATGTCATAGGAACAGAAGAAGAGTCTGGATCCAACTGGTATCAAGAAAAGACTAGAAGATTATGAACAAATGTTATAGTACTATATCCTAATGAGGACGGATAACAAGATGAAGGATTATGAGGCATAATATAAAGAATGGTGGGAGGTGGCAAAGGAATATTTTACAAAGGAGATGGAAAAAAGTTGGCTTAACATAGAAGTGATCAAAAGATTCTAAAGTACAAGTTGGAAACTTATCAAAAGAATTTTCCAAATTTCATTTGTGGCAATCCAACAAGTACAAAGGTATTGGGCTAGGATGAGGAGAATGAAGCAAGGCCCAATTGAATAGCACAGGAGGAAGAAGTGCAGACTGAAGAACCACAAGACCTCAGAAGTGGAATAGCTCAAGAGGAGGAGGTATAGCCAGAAAAACCACAGGACCTTAGAAAAGAGGTCAGGAAGAAAAAAAAACCACAAAGAATTTAGGAATGGGAAAAGGTGGAGGTTATTTCAACATCAAAAATAGTTGAAATAGAATCATAGACTGAATTAGTGGGGGAGGAGATCGGAACTACACAACCAAAAGTAGATATAGAACCACTGGTTCCTGTACAGGTTGAGATTACATAATTGTAGTAGGGGAGATAGATGTTTAGAAGGATATAAAATACTTTAATTTCATTTCTATCGTTTTACAAGGATTTCGAAGATAAAATCCAAAATACAGAAGGGGTAATGTTAAGAGGGTAGGATGAGTACATGATTTTGGATGACAAGGCATTTAGGATAGGGACTGATCAAGGAACTTTGTTAGTTTGAATCTTGAATTCTTGTTGTTTTTGGATCATGGTGATGTGACTTGGGATAATTCAAAAAAAAAGAATTCTAGAAAACAAAGGAAATTCTTAGACATAGAGTTTTGGGAAGAGTAGGAGGAGCTATAGTTAATTGTGATTAAAAAACCACAGATTTTGGTTTGATACATGACAAGTTTTATTTGTTGTTTTGGGATTTATTTCAACAAAATATGGGATTTTGCTATATTTTGATTCATGTTTATAGTAATATAGAGAAGCACAAACTTTTGTAGTGAATTCTATGTTCATATTGTTGTGAAAATTGTTTATAGTATCCGAATATGATGAAATGAATTATAATCTTGTTTCTGGAGTTTTTTACAATGTATTCTTAAGTGCAGATTTTGGTTATATGAAATGACCATGAATTTGGTGTTTTAATGAATGGCAGTGTTGTGTGTTGAGAAACACAACATAAATACTAAATGTATGCATGCACTACTAGAAATTTTGGGTTTGCAACTATCATATGCAACTAAAATTCAGTTGCATGCGAGACATGCAACTACAAATTTGTGTAGTTGTTTAAAACAAGTTGCACATGACATTTAATTACATGCGACACTACGTATGCAACATATATATACGGTGTTAATATACATGTTCATCCATACATACTAATCCAAATGTAGTTGCACCTTATGTGCAACTATCCTTGTAACTACAATGTAACTAATAAAAATTATGACAATTTTTTTAAAAAATTAAACAACTAGCTTGTGGACACGTGTCACTATTTAATTATTTTTGTGTTTTCAAATTAAAAAATTCATTGCATTAATCTCAATCATTAAAATTTTTGCCACTAAGATAATGACACATGGCACACCATGGAACCTCCATTAACCATTTAACACATGTCTTTTTTTAATATATGATGACACGAGGCAATTAAGGCCCACCTATTTTTTAATTTTAAAATATTAATTAATAAAATTTAAGTTGTCCAATTTATGGCTAATATGATGTTGACACGTGTTGCCTAGGTAGGTAGGTAATTATTACACCCTATTAGATCAGTAGGTCTATATAAGTATGTAAGTAGGTTGAACATAGCTAAGTTTAGGCTATAAAGGTAAAATTAGAATAATCCAATTTTATTTTTAAAATTAACCATTTCATAAAGGTCAAGCTTTATTTATTTACTCATCCCCAATGGCACTTGGTGTTTGGTTCTTACAAAGTTATTACTTTTACTTATATATTGGGCCAAATAGAATTGGAAGCCAAAGGATATGGGATAAAAAATTCCACTGCACACTTCATAAACCAATTTAGTTGCATATTAAATGAAACTAATATATTAGAGTATAGCAGCCAGGGGAAGGTTTTGTTGCTTCTAGTGTCCAAACAAAACTTGAAGCCCTCCTTTTGGCGCATCTAACACACTAAGAACTGTTGAAAACAAATTAGAAATGAGAAAATTATGGCCCCCCAAAGTAAAGGGGGTCAAAAACTCAAAACAAAAACCATTGAACATTATAAAGGCCAATTCTTAAACACCCAGAAAGTTCCTTTTATGGTGTTTTTTTGCTATTAAAGTTCCACCATGATTTGTAAAACTTCAGATGACGTTCCTATAACATTTTAAATCATTTAAAATGAATAATAAATAAGAAAGTTATGAGGTTTGAAAGTTGGAGGGTTTCAAAGAAAAGAAAAAGAAAAACGTTTTCTAACTTGGAAACTTATTTTCTTATTTTCTTCTTGTTAAATTTTTCATTATTCCTTTTCTTTTGCACTTCAAAGATGATTATAGAATTTTTTAATAATTATGATTACTTAATGAAAATTTATTTTAACATTATTATATAATTTAAATTAGTAATTAACTTATAATGGTTGTGTACTTGTAGGTTAATTTTGTGTAGCTTATTTACATTAATATTTTAACATCAATAATAAAATTTAGATATATAATACATGTTGATATTATATATATAATCGATTATCACTATAATTATAATAAACATTTAATTGATAATTATGAATATTTATTATAAAATTTGATATTATCATATTAATTGATTCTGAATAATTTTTTGTTCAATCAAATTTATATTTTCTGAAAAAAATTCCAAATAAAATAAAATAAAATAATTTTACTTGCCAAAACAAATATTTAAATAAATTTAACAAATAAAATTAAAAACCTTGCAATATATGTTTAAACCATGGTTTAGTTTAGTTTAATTTAATTTAATTTAATTTAGTTTAATTTAACCATTTTTCAATTTTAGCTTAATTTAATTTAGCCATAAATATTTTAGCTTAACTTTATTTAGCCATAATTGGTTTGGCCTAATTTAATTTAGCCATAATTAGTTTGGCCTAACTTAATTTAGCCATAGTTAATTTAGCAATAATTAGTTTGGCCTAACTTAATTTAACCATAGTTAATTTAGCAATAATTAGTTTAGCTTTGTAAATTTAGCCATGGTTAGTTTTAGACTAATTTAATTTAACCATAAATATTTTAGCCTAATAAATTTAGCCATGATTATTTTAACTTAGGTTAGTTTAAGTTAGCCTAAGTTAGCATCGGGTTAACCTTAGTATTAAAGGCACATAATATTATTATACATAGCCTATGTATATATATTAAGTATAATAATTTAAGTATGTATAAATTTAGGCCATCATTTTTATGACACGTCTCCATGTTGTACACATTTAGTTGCACGTTAATTGCACACATAATTATATGGATGAAAAATTATACAATATCAAATTTATAGTTGCAAACAACAAACAATTGCATGTCAGTTGCATATGATTGGTTGCAAACAACAAGATTTTTAATAGTGATGTGAAATGTAAATTTGTTGTTATAGTAGTGTGGAATAATTTTACAAAAATTAAATTTCACATCTACCAATGTGTTTTAAAAAACTTGATGAGGACTAAAGAAATACTAGACATATTACCATAGAGATACTAAGTTACAAATATTAGAATGAAGATACCATCTATATAAATTAACAAAAAAATAATGTTACTATTTCTCAAAGACAAAACCTATATCATTTCCTTGTAGTATTTCAAAGTATCCTACTACATAAAGAAATTACAATGAGAAAAAAAAATACTAGATCCATTTAAATGTATAGGTAGAGGCAAAGTTGGCCAAAAAGCTCCAATTGTTGATCACTGTAAAATAAACACTTCCACACAACCTTGTAAAAAAAAAAAATCAACCAACACCATGGGGTAGAAAAATAGTCATATATATATATATATATATATATATATGAATAACTAATGGAACCAATTATGGGCAGCAAACATAATTATAGTTTTTTCGAACTTCAATAGTTTTGCAATGCATACATAAATATCTTCATCACCTGCAATCAACCAACATTACAAATTATGAGGTGGGAATATTAAGCTTTGATCTACAAATCATAGACCTAATTTTTATTATCTAATTAATCAAATTCAAGCCAAGTTGGTTGTTAAAATGTAAAACTTAAAAACAGAATAGATGGCAAATATAGTAGTAAGTTTCAAAACAAATGTGCATGGGGCATTGGACATTTTATTGACTTAGTGAAAATTGGAAACATGGGAGCTGATCCCATGCATATTGAAAAGTAGCTAGCATAGCTAACTAATACATCCAATTATTAAAGCTAGCATCTCAAGCATCCTACTAATGGTAAAGCTAGTTTTCAAAAAGTAGAGTAAAGTGTTCATAAACATTCATATCTATCAACTCCAACTCATGATCAATAGTGAAGTAACCAATTGCATTTAATATTGTATCATTTTCATAAATGATACTCACTTCTTCCATTAAAAATTCATCAATAGATTGCCCTTCTCATGGGCAGTTTGCTTTTGCATCAATTGACCAGTTTTTCATGATCATCACAAGTTTGCCAAGATTGTCAATTCCTAGCTTGCAATGTCGAAGACTAGTCAAAACTCTAGCTATTCTAAAAGTTCTTTTAATTTTGATCTAGGACCCATGAATCCCCAAAATTTGTTGAGCCACAAAAGATACATTTGAAAATTGTGCTTCATGGATCTTCCACCAAGTTAGGGGCATCATAGAATCCTTTGGCTTCACATGCAAATGGTGAAACAAGTTCAATTCATTTATCAGCAACCCATGCAAAGTGACCTCATTTAAGGTCACTGCCCCAAAGATGGAATCCTTATTGCCATCAACTAGTGTTTTTTTAGTTAGGCATCAAAGTTCAGATTCAAAAATCAAAAAGCAACCACCAACAAAGGTAGCAAAGTTTTGCTATCATATTCTGCCACCATTTGTATCACTTTTTCTCGTCCAACAAATGTTTTCACTACATCAAATGATTTAAAATGTTGGTCCAACATCAGTGCTAACATGTTGTGAGCCTTGCTAGCATCGTAGTTAGATGCAAATGCCAAAAATGGAGCCAAAGTAGCTTGAATTTCTATCATCATACACCCACAAGCCCCTAGTTTAGATTCAAAATCCCCCTTCACAAAATTGAGGGTGGTAATTTCAAATTATTGAATATGATTTTGCAAACACACACTAATTGAAAGGGTGGCATTTAGGGCATCAGAAAGTAACCAGTATCCTTTGGTTTGATTGAAGATACATTGCTTCACAATGGGAAACATTGTTTTAGCAACCACTTTGTAAATTGCCCATGTGTGTGCATCTGGCACACGTCCTTGTAGTTCTTGAGGCTCTTACGTCCCATAGCATAGATTGATGGCATCTTAATATTTCAAGCTCTCTTGAAACAAAATCACCTTACTAATGAACCTAGTTTTCATTAGTTTTTTAAATTTTCAATGGGAGAGCTTAGCATCAAGGCATGCCCTCTACCATTCACTCCACCCTTTGTCGGATTTCTTAGTCCATGTAATAGTTTTCTACAAGGCAAATTAAGTGGCCTTCAAGTTGACCTCCCAAAATTCTACACAAACATACTTGCATGCTTCACTAAGAGCATGGCCAAAACATGATCCCTACCAAGGAACTACAAGTGCCAAAGGACCATAGCTGACCATAGAAGTAAGAACCCGAGCAAGGGTGGAAAGATTACCACCCTTGTCTTTCACATAAATTATTAGTTTGTCTACTAGGTTGTATAATCATAGAAGCTCCTTCACTTGCATTGCCATTACAACTCCAAACGTATCAATGGCTTCAAAAAGTCCCACTCTCACATGGTAAAGCACCCATTGTGAGTATATGAAATTAATGACAAGTGCAAGTGTGTCATGTCCAGATCTTGACACCCACAAGTCAAATGAGGTTGTTATAATAACACATGAATCCAAAGCCAACATTACATATTGTTCCATGGTCTTAGCCACCAATCAAGGAATGGCATGTTTAACCATTTGCTTTCAATTTGGAAACACAATTTGTGGATTTTATCGCATGACCAAGCGCCTTAGCCATTAACTTTCAACAATTGAGATATGTAGGTAAACTTTGGCCACAAACAACAAGTCCTCCATAAATTTTTGTTGTTGTGCATCATCCTTCTTGTAAGGATTAACACTCCCAAAATGTTCTATGATGGCCCCGTAGCCAATAGTAAATCTCTTCTTGGACTTTTCCCGGTGCGGTTCCTTTAGATCAAAAGCCACATTGGCACTTTTCCACATGTGCCAAGCAGCTGGATGCTTAATAAGAATATACTTCTTCATAAAAGTAGTCCCATGCTACTAGTTGTAAAAAATCAAACCTTTCCTCCTTTTGGTATTATTATTATAATTGTAAGTTTAATAAACAAAATGGCAAACAACATAACACATGGTTTGAAGTAATACAAGATCTTGTTTTGTCATCATTTTCCAAAAAAAAATGCCAAGGAAGAGACAACCAATGATGAGGGACCCATTTCTTTTTATTTAGGATGAATTAAGTCTTTAGTACCTCTTATGTTGTTTTTGCTTTTACATCCAAATAAGTTGGGGTTACTATGATTTCAAAAATGGAGGTCCACTTGGTGTTGAAATTGAACCAACCTATGGCCTTGAATCCTCAAGTAAGTTCTCAAGCATCACCAAAATTAGAAGCATCATGCATATGGGTGCAAATAGGCTAATAGGAACCATTGGTGCACCCTAAATGACTTTTTTGGAATATTTTTGGAATACTCTCAAAAAATCTTTAAAAAATCTTTAAAAATATTTTAAAAATTATTTATACTATTTGGTTTGTGTTAAAAACTTTCCAAAAAATGCCATTTTCAAAGTTTTTCAAATCCATTTACAAGTCGTTTTATTGCTTAATATCAATGGTTACAAGTCCTTTTACATTACTTTTGAAGGTCCAAATGTTAATGAAATAATTTCATATTTTGAAAATTTATAGAATAAGATATAAGATTTGATAATGTGTAGAATTTTAAAATTATTTTCAAGTTAAAATTCTTTTAAAAAAAATTTGGTGTAAAAAACACATAATTAAGCAGTGGTTATGATTGATTTTGGCTCCTATTAGCATGACTGCACCCTATATGTTCATTTAAATCAAATGTTTTAGTCTGATCTACCATTTCCACTTTGATTAACAATGTAAAGAATCTGGTTTTGAAATAAAAAACACTAAGGAATTTTGTAATATGTCCTTTAATGAACTTCAAAACACAATGTAACCCTAAAACACTTCATGCACAAATTGTGACAGACAGAACATGACCTGTGATGAACTTCCAAACTTCATGCAAATATATTACACCTGGCAAATAGAACATGAACTTTGGAAGAACTTTACAACTTAGAGCCTTAACATACTTATGCACAAACTTTAACAAGTAGAACAATGTGACTTTTGATGAACTTAAGAACTCAAAAACCTTCCAAAATTCTTGCAAATATATTATGGCATACAAAAGAGGAGCTTTGAGGAGCTTGAAAACTCAAAACCTTAAAATACTTATGCACAAACTATGGTAGACAAAACCATGTGACCTATGATGAACTTAAGAACTCAAAAACCTTCCAAAATTCATGCATATTATAACATATAAAAGATGAGCTTTGAGAAGCTTCAAAACTTAGAACCTAAAAATACTTATGCACAATTTGTGGTAGATAGTAGAATGTGACTTGTGGTGAACTTAAAAACTCAGAAACCTTCCAAATTTCATGCAAGGGTACAATCACGGTTGGGGTACCACAACATGAACCATGAAGTATACAAGATTGTCTTGTGTCCTGAGTCCTGAATCTTAAGACCAAATCATGTTTTGAGATGTGAAACAATGAAAGGATGCCATGTATGTCATTTAAACCAAAAAGTGCTACAAATTTTGAAAACAATTAAACAAATTTTGGATGTCCTTTTGAAGCATAAACCATAAAGGAACCCAAGACTCTAAGACATTTCTAGATTGACGATCTTTCGTCTGGAGTGCCAAAGTCTTAATAAAAACATTAAAAAATGTCATTGTTTTTAGATCCACATCTCCTATATTTCCCCCTAAACCTTTGGAATGTAAACTATTTATTATTATAATTAATATAATTGTCTTTACTAATGTAGCACTTTTGATGAAAAAAATTCAAGATTCTAGTATTAATTCCAAAACATCTAGTTTTTTATATTACCAAATTTTTATGCCATCATGTAGAACATAATTTATTTTATTTGTGGTTAAAATATGAATCAATTTGAACAAATATTGTTATTCCTATTGATTTTTTTTCAATAAAATTGCGTAGTGGGACAACATTCTTGAAACATATTCAAGGACATTTTAGGACATGTTTAAATCATCCAAATCACAAACATTCACAACCATTTCAATCACAAAAAAATTGAGTATTAAATGAAAAAATAAATTCACCAAAATAAATGAATCGGTAAACATAGTGGTCATTCAAAGTAGTGTCATGTGAGTGATTTTGAGGTGAGACATTCCTTTTGTGTACCC
>Ga0116231_10006808_pt1 | contig 21435 bp, 9 predicted proteins | sample S1TSphgellanicum_2_FD_89695 | JGI IMG/M metagenome (GOLD analysis project Ga0116231, IMG submission 89695) | Host-associated microbial communities from peat moss isolated from Minnesota, USA - S1T2_Fd - Sphagnum magellanicum MG | ecosystem: Host-associated > Plants > Peat moss > Unclassified...
AAGAAGATTTAGCCAAATTTGGCTATAAACCAGAAATAAAGTACAAATATTTAATCATCATTTTTATATGTTTGGCTACACAATGAAAACCACATATATGAATCTGACAATTTTCACCCCTTTTTTTTCCCTCGCTTCTAAAAATTGAAAATCTCCAAAATCATTTTTTTCAAATTTTCATTTTTTTAATTTCTCATTTTGGCAATATATTGCCAATTTAAAAAAAGGCTGATTCCACCATACTTGTGAAGTCCAAATAAATACAATTTCATGTCATTTCCCACTATGAAAAAAACACATGTTGTTCCCAATACATTGAACATATAGGTAATTGTTCTCTTTGGTCGGATCATTTTTTTTTCTTTTTTGTTTAAGAGTCGTATAATATAGATACCAAAGCAAATGTGGGGTTGTCCAAGGTTCTTCAGTCTAACTCCAATTTTTATTTTCTTTTTTTGATTTAAGCTTCATTTCAATACCCCAACTACTCAACATGAAAACGATGAAATGCCATATTATGGGCTTTTCATACCCCTTGCCTAATTATTTTTTAAAATGTAAATTATAAATATAAGACCCTAGTTTCAAACATGCTCCCCAAAAGTGGGTGAAAGTGAAAATTAATAATTTATTATTTTATTATGAAATTATTATTTTATTTTCTTAATTATTCATGGTGAACAACTAAGACAAATAAATAACCCCTAATGTTGTATGTTACTATTTATTTATTTATTTATTATTTTGTGCCCTTCAAAAGGGTTATAATAATTATGAAAGAATAATGGTCCCATTCATATGGCAGTTACACAGTAAAAGTGGTAATTGCAGTTACTGTGGGTAAAATGAAGAATGTTGCAAGTTCATTGCTGCTTCTTTCCACACGTGTGAAAGGGCTGGCATGGTAAATAGTAAATAGTAATTAATATCTGTAACAATATATATGAGGTCCATAAATTAATGAAAATTGTTCTTTCTTATTTATACAGTAAAACCTAATGAAAATATTTTTTTAATTTCTTATTTCTATTTTCCTCTTTTGTTGTTATTATTATTATTCTTTTCTTTTCTTTTTCTTTTGTACTCCCAGTTTCCTAATTTTTTAAATTATTTTCCTGTAGATAATCAATTGGACTTCATTGTTCTTATTGTACTCCAAAATATATACTTAATTTAAAGAATGATTATTTTAGTCCTTTTTTTTTAATAATGATAACTGTTTGTTTCTTTAATTCTGATTGTTTGTTCAATGAACACAATTATTCTTTGAATTTATTTATTATCTTTTTCTTCTAGAACAACATTTGTGTCTTTAGTCATGCAATAAAGCCAACATTCTCATCATCTAATCGGGTTTTTTACTTGACTTCTTTCACATCATTACTTGTGCCTTACATGAATAATAGTTAACTACAAACCCTAAACCTTGAAAATTTTATTAAATGGATTTTGGAAATGGGGCTTTCACTACTTCAAGCCTTGAAGTCTTTAGTCACCATTTCCCTATATTCCTAAATATTTCACACATCTCCTAAAAATTTAGGCACTTGTAATAGGGAAATTTTGTTTAAGGAATTTTGAATGTGATTCTTGCCCATTGCTATTAGAGGGCTTAGAGCCTAAATGTATGACATGAAAATTTGTATTGCATCCATCCATACACATATACACATAAACACAATTACTAGCTAAACTTGCAAGATGAAATCTACATTGAAACTATAGCACGGGATGTACTTAATAATGCAACAATTGCAAAACAATGTAGAAATTTGTAATGCAATAGGAAAATTACTAATGAAATTCATATTGCAAGGTTAGCTTGCATTTGAATGGGATATGAACTTTGAACCTATATAATGTCCCTAATGCAATTCAAGCCTCTTTATGTCATGCAAATGTTGATATTAGGATTTAAGGTTGTGTGCATATCCAATCATTTAAAGCCATGAGGATCCCACCCAAGGCTCTATCACAACAAGTATAGCATGCAACTTTGGTATTCGATGCAATGGTGCAAGTAAACACAACCAAGTATGTAAAATGACAAAAGGAATCATTTTATTTCCACCAAAATTTCCAATTGGAGCAAGTGAATTATTAGGTCCTAATGAATCCTTAAGATGTTTTGCAATATAATGCTTTGCAAATCTTGGAATCAACATAAAGTTTTTAAAACCATGTTTTTTTTTTTTTTTGTGAGGCATGCATATTTTTTCCCTTTCCTTACACACATATTGGGATATGAAAATTTTCATTTACCTTTCATATCTAGTTTATCAATGTTAAAAGAGTAAAATTAAGGACAAAACATCTTGGATAAACAAAGATGCTATCAGAAATTACTAAGGTTGGGGAATAATTACTTCTTTTCTTAAGAAACTATTTGCCCCAATTATTTAAGAAAAAAACAAAGAACTTGCATTTTTTTTCCCCAATTTGCAAATACCTACTAAAGGTATTAATTTTTTTAATTTAAAGAGCCAAATTTTTCACAATTTTTTTTTCATATTCATGAATCTTATGCAATTGGTTCTTCAATATATATTTCCAGAATTTAAATTTCATATTATTAAATTTAATTTTTTAATTGCAATGCAAATGTAAGTTATTAATTCAATGCATACAAGTATGCACAGAACTTAGTCCTACACAAAATAACAAAACAAAACAATAAAGGCATCCAAAGAAATAATGACCATATATGCTAATATAAAAAAAATCATAATCAAACAAAAAAATCAAAAAAATCTCACTCAAGTAAGGAAACAAAAAAGGAAAGGAAAAGATTGCATATTCACAATTGATTTAAAGTTGACAACAACACAAAGTGCAACATCACAAGATGTAGCAACAACTTAGATAAACAATGCAAGGGGAAATACCAATAACACAACAAATGAAAACACCAAATAATGGCACACCATAGGCAAGGGTGTTGTTTACAACATGTTATGAATAATAACATGAATAATACCAAATGCAAAAGCACAATCAAAGGAAGTGAAAGCACCATTGAACACCACGAAATGCACAAATAAAATAAATGATGGAAATATTAATAACACAATAAGTAGGTGAGAAAATATAAAATATTGAACAATAATACACATGACTAGTGTTGGTATGTACATGTATCACAAGATGTAACAGCAAATTGCATAAAACAAGGTGGAATGGGGAAATATTAAAAATAAAGCATTAAGGAAGAAAACACAAAAAACCAAATAGTAGCACGCCACAAGCAAAGGTGTATTTAAGCACATAATGAGCAGCAACATCATGAACAATGCCACAAGTATAAGCACAACTAAAGGAGGGGAATGCACCATTGAACAACATGAACAACAAACATAAGGGCATATAATACCACCAAGTAGTAGACAAACAAGGGAGGGGAAACCATAAAATGCTATTAAAAAACAATATGAAAATGAAATCCCCACTAAACATGAAAAGAACGTAAACAATAAAATGGAAGAATGCCATTGAATAATAGCATGAAGGCATGGAGCACTACATAAAACAAGGGAGGGAAAAACACCATCATGTTGCAACATGAGCAAAAAGAGCACCACCAAATGGCAATACAAATAGGGGAAGGAAGAGAAATAGTCACCAAAAAAAACCATGTTGGATGATAGAATGCACAAAGTCATTGGGCAATAGAAAAATAGAAGAGGGGAGAAAAAACCCCATGAAATAATATGCCATAGTGACTATAATTAAACAAGGTGCCACTAGGTAACAAACAAATAGGGGAAGGGAGGCTACAAAGCACAATTGAACAACATATGAACAATGGAGGAGAGAACATAAAACATCACCAAACAGTAACACAAGCTTGTTCAACAAGGAGAGCACCACCTATCAACACTATGTGCTAGCACAACATAGGAAAAATTATCAAATTGCAAACCATCATGGACAAAAACATCAAATAACAACATGTTGTAATACATGCAATGAGAATTGTTGCAAAGAGAGAATTCAAGCCTCAAACACAAGCTTTGTGGTTTTCGGTCTGAAATTTGGACATTATTCATTGATATCATCTCAAATTTAATACCTTCAACTTGCAAATCTGAATTTTTGGGTGACTAAGTAGTTATGTAACAACAATCCATAAATTTTAAACAATTTTCTTTCCATTTATTAGTAGATACACCTAGAAAACAATATTTATATATACATTGATATCATATGAACTTCAAATTTTTATTTTATTTTTTGCAAACAAAAAGGTCCAAACAACTTCATTTAATATATTGTGTAAAAAACCAAGTCTAATATTATTTAGTTAATATATTGTCCAATTAAAACCAAGTCCCTAACAAGTTCAGAATACAACCTGAAACCCTATATAATGTCCATTAATTTAATTATTATTAGCACAACATCTTGTAATTACCACTTCAAAAGTCCATAGCTCTTGTGATGTTATGAATTATATATAACAAATAATTGGAGTATGTACATGTATTCAGGTCTATAACCATAAAATGAGTCCTCATTGACAAAACTAATTAAAACATACATATTAAAATATAACAATTGCAATCACACCCACATCCCCAAAATTGCCACCAAAAGTTGTCCACCCTACCATGCAAATTGACCCACATGATGCACAACTTCCTTGGGCTAAAGCAATAATGTTAAGTAATCATTGGTAAATGACATAGGTGACATCCAAATTTTGTTGTAATTAAATGGTTTAAAAAAAAAAATTGCTAGTTCCTAAGTTTGAAGTTGCTTTAATATTATATTTGATAGTGTGATTAATCATTGGAGGAGTTTAATAGTTTGCATTAGCAAGGTTTTGTTGCCCAACAAGTTGTTAATGGTGTGCATATTAAGCATAAGAAGTAATTTGTGTGTATTTTGCCACCATTTTTCATTTTTTGAAGCATATGCAACACATGAGATATTATGAAGGGATGAAAGAATTACATACAAATTCTTGGCCTTGAATTGTTTCACAATTTGCATAATGACTGAATTGACACTAGTGGCAAGAACATTGGCATTAACACTCATGATTGTTTGTGAGATGCATTGAACTAGCAATGTAAAAAAAAAAATCTTCATTTTTATTTCTTGTAATGAAGTGAAGGTCATCAACTATTAAACTTGGATAAGAGTGTGCATGCACATACATTGTTGTAAAAATTGGAAATGAATCCATATTCTTTTTACCTTAAAGAACATTCTAGAAGGTTTGAATGCTAACAATTTTACAAAATAATTGTGAATTTTTTGCTTGGTTTTATGATCTTTCAAAATGATTAGATTTGGTTTCAAAGTTTACATGCTTTGGAATAGATGGTGTGATAAACAATCCAAGGTAGATAGATTAAGGTTAGGGTACTAGTAGATAAACACATGAACTACATTCATGTTTAATGTGCATTGTGCAACACACATAATCAATTTCATGTGTCCCAATTGATTCAATTGTCTCCAAGATTTAGTTCATCTGTGATTAACATACACAAGGCTCCCTTCTTTCTAACCTTTTTAAATAACTCTAAAATTAATAACAAAAAGGTTATGACCATGGATTTTTCTTATTATTTGTTTGGTTTGTGCTCAACAATAATAAGAAAGTTAAATTGATTCATAACAACCATCGATCTTTTGATTTTCTATGGAAATATTTTCTTTCAATTAATGCTCATCAATAAACCACAAAGTTTTCACAACACATGCATTCTAACTCTATTGAGACCACATAGTCACAACCATTATCCCCATAACTTTATTTCAACCAAGAAACAATAATATTACAAAATGTTCATTCTTTCAAAGAATTTCAAAAGAAACCAAACAAGTTTTATCATTCACTTTAAAATGTAGTTTCTTTTTCCACAATTTCTTGTAGCCAAAAAATCCTAAAATCCCTTGTTTGTTTTATCACAAAAATTGTGCAACAACTAAATTTTCAATTTCAACTTTCAAAATAAAGTCTAAGATTTCAATCTTATTACATTACACCAAATGGAGGCATCAATGACTAGAACATTTTGCAACTATGTCCTCTTCCTAGTCATGGAATCATGGATGCCATGTCCTATATGATTGTCAAAAAATTATAACAATACAAATTACTACATGACTAGTTTTAGCCACTATAGTAACACACATTATTACACATGTTTTTATAGAGTCATGCCAACCATTATAGTCACTATGTGAAAGTTTAAAATAATGTAAAAATGTGTAAAAATCTATAGTTTCATTATCAAGTTTCTGATTATAGAGGTTACATTCTTTAAAATAAATTAAGGACATCATATTTAATCTAACACATCACAAAAGGGTAATTTCAATTGTCTTCAAAAAAAATTATTCACAAACAATTTTCTTGTTTTCCATTTGAATGGTATTGGTAATTTTTTTGGAAAAAATTTCCAAATTTACTAATTAAAAAATTGGGGAAAATGATTAGAAAACGTTTTAAAATTAAAAAAAATTATTGGTAAAAATCCCTAAATTTTTTAAAAGAGGAAAAACTCTAAATAATTTTACCACATCAATGGGCTTATATAAGTAGAAACATAGGTGTCACATGCTAATAATCAAGGGTGTACGGAATTGACCATTGCACCTTAGGGATGGAGTGTAAGATCAAAAGGGTAAATGCACACTATGCTCAGCCAAAAAGGGCAAATGAAAGTCCATTTTTATAGTCCAAATCCAGTGATTTTTTAAAAAAACATTTAAATGATGTTGAAGTTCACACATTTTTCCATTTCCAAGTTGATACCACCATAATTTAAACTTTTTTTAAAAACCTCTAAAAATATGGGCCTTCAAAAAATCAATTTAGATATCAAAATGGACTTTACAAATTTTCATTTTCATTTGAAAATAAAAAATTTCTTAAAGATTTTTTCTTGTTTGATTTTTTCATCTTAAGTGTTATGGTACTTCAATGTGTGGTGGTAAAAAATTATAAGTTTAGTTTCCAACTCCACTAGAAGAAAAAAAGTCCATAATGATATTTTTTGGGGGGTAGTTTGGACTATGGCATTGGATGTACCATCCTTTGTAAAGGCCACTTTGAATTGAACATTTATCCTTTTGGAATCTATTTATTTGGGTTTGAAAGATTAAAGTGTAGGTTTCAATTTTTCATCTCACTTTTGCCAAGTTTTTCAAATAGATTTGAATACAATGCAACAATATTTTGTTCACTCAAAAAAAACTACCACTATGACTTCCAAAAAAGTCCATTGTAGTGTGTTTTTACCCAAAATTACCATCAAGATAGGGGACCAACATTGAGAAAAAATTGGCTCCTACTTTGTAATGAATAGATTGCAATTTCTAACCAAACCTAAAAACAAAAACACAATTGTTGCAAGTTTGTGGCATTGTGACTACAATGTATTAAGTGCCAACCATCACAACTTGAAAGAACTTCATAAAGAGAGGGTGAGGGCAAAGTCTAGAAGAGAGATCAAGTTTACATTTGGTGAGTGCATTGCAATTGTGAATGCAAAACCTTGCATTTGTGCATTTGTGTAAAGGCTTTGGGAGGAAAAAAAATGTACAAGGTTTTGAAGAAACATTTAGGGATTGTAATTGCAAGATAGTGAACACAAGAGCTTGCACCTCTATAGTTGGTTTGGGTAGCTTGTTAAATGTGTTGAAAGACAACTCTACATACATTTTGTTAGTGCTTTGCATTTGTGCATTCGTGTAAAGGCTTTGGATAAAAAAATAAAGTGTGCAAAGTTTTGAAGAATCTTTTGAAGAGTTATGCAATTTGTTTCTACAAGTTTCAAGAAGATTATGTACATGTTTCATGACCATGGTAATTTTTAAACTTGAAATTAAAAGTGTGAAGAAAAATAATTTTCAAATTTCAAAGGTAGTGTACGGGGTTGTTATAATCTAAATCATCAAATGTATGAATGGGGATGTGTAGGATGAATTATGTCTAATTAAAAGGTTCATGTAAACATGGGTGAAAACACATTACAAAGGGGTCAACTTGGGTAGTTTCATGACATGTGCATAAAGTGCACACCTTCAAAATGTGTTTCATTTAATTTTGGGTTTCACTTTTGGCATTTAAGCTTTATATTTTGATTTTCACAAATTTAATGCTATCTAATATTATTGGAAATAAATATATAAATATTAAATATTAAATACAAAGAAAAATGGGTATATTTATGGTATATGTAATATGATAGAACATGTTTTTTTAAAAATATTACACTAGGTTTGGGTTTGAACTAATCAACCAAAAAAATTTGAAACACAATTTATAATGACTCACCTCACTTTTTTTCATCTTCTATTTGAAAATGACTGTTTGTCAAATTTTTAATTTACCACTTACTTATGGTCATCACCCTAAAAAAACATGTTTTTGATATGATAATTATCAAACTTTTCACATGGCTCACAAATTTATTCCAATCATATGAAATCACAATGTTTAATAGATATCACAAATTCCATCAAGATTAAAAATCATTTCAATCACTTCTTGATTATATTTTCATTTTTTAATATGTTGTGACATATATATTTTTTGCACAAATATATTTTAACATCACATCACATGAAATAAAAATGTGTATTTTTTTTGGCATTTAAGTTTTTTGGGTTTTAACTTACCATATTATGCAAAAGCATTGTGAAAATTCTTCATAATAATGACATGGTTGAAATTCAAATATGGGACCCATGAAAAATAGTATAATGTGACAACAATCTTGATTGCTTTCACCCACATGTCATAATAAAGGAGAATGATGATCTAAACAGGTGAAAATACAATTTGGGTTGGTGAACATAATGTTAATGATGTTGTGCTTAAATGTTAAGTGCATTGGAAATCACTAGAAATTTGAGAAAAGAGAAAGTACGACCATTTGCATTAAAAAACAAAGGTCAAGAGTGTGGTTTGAGACTAGTTGATTTTTGTAACATCCACCTACAACAAAAGAAATATCTTTTTAATATTTCAATGTTCCTCACAATCATGTGCAACTTAGTGTCTTTCCTTTGAGTATCTCACAACCATTGATGATTTTCTAGTTGGTGGTTTAAGGCTTTCATGTTAGTAAGCTCTCAATTATCATATTTGAAATGTACTTCATCAAAGACTTCCTCTACCAAGGTTCCTTCTACAATGTTTTAATAACCATTAATGTTGTGGACTTGCTTTAGATTTCATTAAACTGAATTTTTTATGCATATGGAGACTTTTACATAACTAACATGTTTTATGTCAATTTTTTATTTTTATATTAACCTTGTTATTCATGATATATAATTCCTCTGTCAATTTAATGTTTGCATTTGTGACAACCTTTCTATTCTTATCTACAATCAAGATTAATATTGGATATGAGATATAGGTGTCCGAGGTTTTTATATCATAGTGAAAAGCTACAACTTCCAATAACTAAACTTCATTTTGTTATTGGAGTTCACTAAAATCACATTGGGGTATTTTTTACATTGATTAGGTTATGGTATCAAAGTGTTGTATCCATGATTATGGGAAATATGTACTTTGTACTACGATTCAGGATGAATTTTATAAAAAGATAAATCCAAATTACTATACCTAATGATTTTATGTGTTACCAAGAAAGAGGAGGTCTCTTATGCTACTAGTAAGGCACATAAATTGGCAATTTGTCACATGCTAGTGAAGTGTTTTGAACATAAATTTTTGCTAGTTTTTATTGAATTTAGTACCAAAAATATGATATAATAAATGAATGTGGTTAGTGGTCTCCTTTGAAGTACACAATAAAATGGTTCAATTGGTAGTAGTTTGACAAGGGGGATGCAAGAGTTTAAAATGTTGGAGATTTTGAATCTTTTTCCTCATTACCATTAGCACAAGAAATTACTTTTTTTTTTTGACCCAATAGGTCTTCTTACTTGCCTTTTGTTGTATATATATGTATATATATATATAATCATTTGTTCAAAATCTATTACTTCGATTATACTAGTTTTTTTAACATTGTTATCTTTCTCTTGCCTCCAATGTTTATTGTTCAAGTTCTCACTATTCATACCTAGTTATTCATATATTACCCAAGACTAATTCAATCCATATTAGTTTCTAACAAGTTCAACATATAGTACAAGTTTAAAATGCTAGAGATTTTGAATTTGTTCCATCATTGCCATTTGCACAAGAAGTTATTTCTTCTTATAAGCCTAGTAAGTCTTGTTACTTACCCCTTGTTCTATAAGCAAGCCTAACATTTTTTAATTGGGAAATAATTGTAAGATAATGTTGTTATTCAATTCTATGTTTATGAAATCTAATTTTACTATAATGGATGCAATGGTTGCATTTGAAATGGTGTTGTACTTGTTTTTTAAGTCTTGTACGTAATTATCCCGTTAATGCCCTTTGGAAGAAGTTGGGGTGACTATAATTTGCTCAAAAAATGGAAAGGTTTAACCATTTAACTAACATGAACCTCCAAAATTATACCTACAAACATTGTTTTAGGGAATTCTTGTTACATAGGGATGTGTTGTGGGGGTGTGCATACAAATGGGTGTCAAGAAGGACGTTTGATCCAAGGCAATTACTAAACTATTTAGAAGATGATCATCAAGTGAAAGAAACAACTAGTTGAGGAGCATAGGCAATGTGCAAGTATCATTCAAACAATGACTTGTGCACCTTGGATTTATTTAGGTTCATTTCTACCTCGAATCCTTAATGACATCTTCACAATCATCACCCATATATGCCTTCATATTTTGGTTGAAGACAAATGTGAAAATTTGGATGTTATTTGAGATTTTTGGCTTGTGTTCATAGGTTAGAAGGCCCATGATACTATTAAAGTGGGATGGCTTGCAAAACATGATGTGGCAACTATTCCATTGTTAGCCATATGAGCGAAAACATTAAAGCTTGACCTTCTAACATTTGACATTTGGTGTATCTTTATTGTAGTTTTGATTAATGTTGTGGAGGGATGAAATGTTACAAACCTACTTCACATGTTTCAATGGAGCAAGTTAAAGAGGTATAGAACATGTAAGGCAACCTTGAATGGGGAGAAACATGTGGATATTATGATGAAATAGAAAGTGATTGTGCATGTGAGATTGAGTGCATGTTCCCTTGCAACCTTTTGAGAACTATGATGCATGGATATTGAGTTGCTTGTCTCCACATTGTCTCTTAGAGCTAAAATTTTCAAATACATTTTTTTGGTTGTTTTTCAAATTTTCATGTAGAGGTTTTGTATGTGGTATGTTTGTCATGAATAATGAACTTTATATTGTAGTGATATTGAATTGTAATTCAAGGAACTAACTTGTTGGAAAATAATAATTATTGAGTTATCAACCTAAGGAATGAAATGTCCAATGAAGAACCTTGCACCTGTCAGTGAATTATGATTATGGAGGGAGGAGATGAAGATGTGGAGGTTGATGTTACTATGAAACTTAATGACGAATCAATAAGGACGAAAAGTGATCAATTCATGGAAGATAGAAGTGAACATGATTTTGAACAAGTAACAAACCAAGAGCCTTCACCTCTTTAGGAAATTTCTACTCTTATAAAACAGGTTAGCAACCCATTACCAATAGGTACATAACTCATTTAATCGGTTCAGTTTAAACTTGTTCAATTGGTTCAGCTTAAACTTGTTTACATTTTTCTTGAAATGTCAATAATTTACGTTCAACACGAAAGCTTGAAACAAGTTACATTTTTCTTTAAGCAAGCAGCCTTAGTTGCCCAGATTTGCCTCAAACAATAGATAGTTTAGCCAATTTGAGGACTAGATATAATTTTGTTGAAACACCAACAATTAGCTATAGGCTTGTTGCTTATAACTAGTTAGCCACAAATAAATGTTGTAGAACAAGGACAAGGAACTAGCTACTGTGAAAGCTCAACTCCTTAAACTACAGACAGAGAATAAGCATTTGGTTGCCAAAGGTGTTGAAGTTGAAAAGGCAATGAAGAAGGTTGAAGCTTTATAACAAGAATACAATGAATTGAACTAGGTTTATTTAAAAACTTGTAATGACCTGAAGGTTCTATAGACTGACCATGGTCGTTTAACAAGGGATTATGGCAAGATGAAGGCTATTAGTGTGCAACGAGAGAAAAACTTTGTAGAGTTGGAGAATACCTATTTACAATAGCGGGAATAGTTGATAAAGGTCAACATTGACATGGAGAATCATACCCATGAACTTTGGGTATAGATTCAAGAATTGAAAGGCGAATTGGAAACACTTTGCCAAATGCCTAGTAAAGCTTTTCAAACCTCTTGTACATGGATACCCGATTGAAGGAGTTTGAGGAATTACTTTTGGATAATGCCCTTCTCAAGGTGTAGAACTAAGCATTGGTAGACAAAGATTCAAAATGGAAATAATGGTGGCAAACCATATAGGAGATTATGGAAGAACAAATCCAAGACAATTTGGAGTTTGTTTGTGTAGATGGAAAGGCCTACTTGAATGAATTGGTTGCATACTAGTTATAGTTTGAAGGTGATACGTATGATTGGCTTAGTGGCAAACTGGTTGAAATACCTATTATTGTTTCCTAGAAGTTTTCACCTATGCAGGTAACAATTATAGCTATGAATTCTCGGAATGAACATGTTGTCACTACCATAGAGGAACCATAGCCAATCAAAGGAGTTGAACTTATCGCTATTTTTTGTATTTTGTTTTTGCCCGCATAATTTATGGAAGTACCTGTTTTAGTTGTTAGTACTCATGTAGAAAAATTAAAATAACATGTTACTCCCAAACCTGTTCCATTAGTTATACTAGAGATTGAGGTAGGAACATAGGTCATTTTTTATTGACATTATCACACATGCTTTTAAAGTTTTTTGGATTCTGGATACAATATTAAAAGACACACTTATTGCTCAAAGACCAATGTCTAAACTTATTCTTTTGGTTAAACCTATTGATACAATAGGTGAACAACCTATTGATCATCTACCTACAAGAGTAGAACATGTAGAAGGTGACTGATTTCAAGAACAAAATTTGGTTTTCAAAGGGGGGCAAATCTTAACCCAATTTTTCAGTTATGTACATAGTAACTGGTTGTTACCAATTAATAACCAATGAAGCAATATTATTTTGAAAATTAATTCAGTTATTACTAGATAACAAATCCTTAAGTTAACCGGTCTATTATGATTAACCGGTAACAAATGTTAGGGTAACTGGTAGAGTATGTGAACTGGTAACTGGTCTATTACAATAACCGATTATTGATAATAATAGGTTTTTTTAAACATGTAGCTAATAGTTGCTACAATGTAAATTTGAGTTTTTTGATTATTATATTAATTAGTGATTGTTTAACTTAAAACAATGTTATGTTTGGTATAAATAGGAGGATTTGAAAATGATGAAGAAATTTTGAACTTTTTGAACTTCTTTTTTACATCATAATTTTTGGAGGTCACCTTTTTGTTTTTACTTTTGGTTTTATGAACAAGTTCACTTTTGGACTTTGAGGTTTTATTTTCAAATTGATTTGAATCATTGATTTTAGTTTCAGTCTTTGCATTTGTGAACAAACATTTATGCCTTTGTGTCTCTGTTTTTTCACAATATATAAATATGAAGCAATTCACCTATTGATGTTATTTTAAAATTTAGAAATTTAGAAGAGGAAAATCCTTAATCTAAGAAAATAAAAAAAGCTTTCAACACCTAGGCTTTAGGTTTTTAGACCTAGGTTTAGGCATGCCTAAACTTAAACTTTAAGTTCCTAAACCTAGGTACCTAGTATTAAGCCTAATTTAAGTTTCACCTAGGTCATTAAGTTTTAGCCATGTGGCATAACTTAAATGGCTAATGTTTAAATTCCATGTTATCTAGCTTAGGTGGCCAATGTTTAAATGTCATGTGGCCTAACTCATGTGGCCAATATGTAAATGCCACGTGGGAGAACTTTGGTGGCCAATGTGTAAATGCCATGTGGCCTAGCTTGGGTGGTCAATGTTTTAATGCCACATGACATTTGACCAATCAAAATTATGTTTGACCATTTTAATTAAAGTTTGACCAATCACCCTAATGACCACTGCATGAAACCACCCATAAAACCACTAATTATACACCTATTAAGCGAAAACATCCTTGTATGTTACCATTAGGAATGTCACACCTTCATTTTCCTAGACCCATTGAACATTGAAAAATCATAAGAACACTTAAATAAATATATTCATAGTTTTTTTTAATGAGTATATATTTTTAGGTTTCATAAATTTTGAATTTCCAATAATATCAATAATATTGTGTACTTTGATGTTCCTAATCATTGCATTTATAAAAAGTTTCAAGAATGTTACACTAGTTCCTTTCTTTGAACTTTTTGGTCAAGAACACAACTTTGAAACATGATTTGAAAAATTTCTTAGGAATTCCTGAAAAAAAGTAACTTGGAAGTCATTCTATTTTTAGGTTTTTATTAGGAAATTAATTGAATAAGTATAATTAAGTTATGAATTTCCAAAGTTAAGGCTATCAATTTCTAAAAAGGCACTTTTGATTAGGAATACGAATTTTTTACAATTTTTAGTTTTTAAAATTCCAAAATAAACTTCAAGCAATATATTAGTGCCTGTAATTGATAAACATCCCAAAAAAAAAATAGTTTGTGAAAATATTTAAAATAAAAGGCCCAAGAAAATGATTTGGTTGTTTTTGGTTCTTTAACCATTCCTTGAGGTGGTTATAGTGGTACCACCCAAAGATGTTTTTGCCTTGGCGCTTCCTGGGCATCTTAAAAAAAAAAAAAAATTTAAATTGAACCAAACCACTTTATTGCCTATTTAGTGGTTTCTTTATCCCACTGGGGACCAACCACTACCATAATCCATTAAGCCTATTAGAAACCAAGTATAATGGTACCATTGCAAAATGAGTGGTTTGCATAGTGGTCTAACCACATGTTTTTTAATAGTAAATTCTACCTTTATTTATACCCATTGGGCATTTAACTCAAATAAACTTTTAAAAAAACTTCCAACCTCCATGTGGCCCATGTTCACCCGTGTAACCCATGTCCATCCATGTGAGAATTAATAATGAACTATGTGTTAACCAAGAGTGAGCTAGAAATGAATTGAAATTTAATTATGAATTAACTAAAAATGAACTAAAACTTAACTGAGAGTTAATTACAAATGAATTGGAAGTGAACTAAAGGATAACTACAAATGAATCACTAGTAGAAAACCCCATTTTTGTAATTATGTTTTCAACTAATGTTTAACTACAAACCAAATCAAAAATTACACATGTAACTTGTTTTTTGCAATTGGGAAATATTTTTTGCAACTACTAACCATTAATGTTGACAAGTACAAGTCAAAAATGAAATTATAGTCGAAAGTATATGCCACATGTCAACACCACAACAATAACCATTACTTGCCAATTTAGTTGAAAATTGCTCTACCAATTTAATCGAAGGATGTTGTTAACTACATTCAACTAGTGGATGAACATCATCTATTGATTGGGCATGACATCAACCAAAAATATAATTACAATTTCAACTAGGATGCAACTATGTAAGTTGAACATTTCGACTATGTTGTAATTATGTAAATTGAACATTTGGCCATTTCATTGGTGACACATAACACATTCACAATGTTGACATGTGGCACATTCACATAATTTGGGGTCAACGAATAATTAAATGCCACGTGACATATTCACATTAATAGGTTAGGCCAAATGGTGCATAAGCATAGGTTAGGTTTAAACTTAAACACCTAGGCTAAACTTAAACATAAACCATTTAATTTAGGCTTAAATTAGGGCTAGACCTAAGCACCTTTGTTAGGCCTAGACCTATGGCACACAACAATTAATAAATGAAATAAGGAAATCCTATTTCATTTGGTTTAGCCCTTAAGGTTGAACCTCTTTGATTGGCTCATCCCAAATGGTTGTTACATTTTCATATTTATTGTGTTATCCAATAATCTTAGTGCAGTCTTTTATATTGTTTGAATTCATAGAATGCAAGCCAAACAATATGGGATAAAATTTTTAGTTATAACCTAACGGTAAACTAGTCACAACTTAATTGCAACTCAAGCAATTGTAATCTAGTTATACAAGCTAGTCTAAGTGTAATTAAGCCTAGACCTAAATTAATAATCTACCTAGCCTAGGTCTAGCTACTTATTTTAATTATTTGTAATAATTATTGATCAACTATTCTTAATTGTATAATTGTATGATTAAACAATTATACATATTATCATCATTTACTAAAAATGATATGATGATTAATTCATTTTTTAAAAATCAGCAATTACATGTACTTATCTAATTAATAATTAATAATCACTGAATATTTCTAAAAATTATAGATTCAAAATAAGTTTTTATTAAAACTTCATAAAAAAAAATTTTAATAAAAATATTCAATAATAGTTTTGAAGTAATATCTGAATTATAGTATTTATTATAATGTAGTGATAATTAATAATTGACAACTATTACAATGACAACATTAATAATAATATTGTAGCTAGTAGTTAGGTTACGTTAGTTATTTAATTATTATTCATAATTTCATCTAACTTGTTGGGAATATTGTGAATTAATATAATAAATATTAAATAAGATAAATACATACAAATATTTTAAAATATAGTAATGTTAAATAAGAATAACTTCTGAAATTACATAATAAATTATTAAATATATTCTAATTATTCATTATTATAATTTAGTCATACATAAATAAATAAAACATTGCTAATAAAATGAAAAAAAGGAATTAATAGCCAACACTAGGATAAAAATAAAAACTCTAAAAAATATTAAGTGTGTATCATTACATGATATTTTGTCAACTAAAATTGAATCGACATGAAAATAATAAATTACACATGTATTGAACATATTCCAAAAAAATATTAATTGAGTATCATTATTTGATATGTTGTTAACTAAAATTGAATTTACATAGAAATAATAAATTATGCATGTATTAGACATACACAATGGTAAGTTAACTTATATTTGAGAATTGTTTTTAAATTTATTTTCAAATTAAAGTGTGATATTTATATGCACAAAAACATTCATGATACATAATTATTCAATATGTATACAAAGAACAATTATGTGTACCTTGCTAATTAATGAATTTTTATTGTAATTTTAAGAATATATTAAAACATCATATATATATATATATATATATATGAATAAACATTAATTATGTTTCATCACTTGATTTGTTTTAAACTAACATTTGATTTCCAAAGAAATAATAAATTACATATATTGAACATACATTAAGTATTACAGACTAATATTTCAAATTTTCTTCAAATTTTATTTTGAGATTTAATTTTTAATATTTATATGAAAAATAAATATTTGCATTATACATAACCATTCATTTACACAAATAAAATTTACATGTAATTTAATGTTTAATGAAATTTTATTGCAATTAAAAAAATTCAAATATCATTTGTAAAAAATGAATAGACATCAGAATTCTAATTTTTTAAAAATTATCTATCATTATTTGATGTATTGTAAACTACTACATATAAATAATAATTAAGTGTATCAAACATGCACATTATTCTAAACTTGTATTTAAAAATTTCCTTGAATTTTATTTTTAAATCAAAGTTTACTATTTATATGTACAAAAATATATTTGTATCATACATAGTCATTCATTTTATACAAAAAAAATTACATGTAATTTAATATATTTATGAAGGTAGATAATTTGTTTTGTTTTGTTCTATCATGTTGAAATTTCCCAATCAAAATTGTTCCATGTAATGCTATTGATATCTATGAAAACTTAACAATGAGTAGGGGTGCACTAACTTGGGTTGAGAATTTTTGGAGCTATGATGCAAAGGTTATTGATATTGAACCATTTAATTAGTAAACATTAATAAAGTCATAAATAAAAATTGTACTCAAATCCAAAGGTGTACTTGGTGTTGTTGGAAAATAGTCGTTGAGTCAAATTTAATGAAGTTTATTTCATTATTTTCATACTTAAGGTGTGGAAGATATTGATTTTGAATGAATTTTGTTGTTGAAAATTCAAACGAATTACAAAAAAATGGGTTTAGAAGGGAAAATGAGTTGAATGTGTTCACATTTGGGGCCAACAACACATGTTACGTTATCTATACATTTTGAACTATACGCTGTCTATACATTTTGTTTTGTCTTAATGATGTCTCCCAAACCATGGGGTTTTAGATTATGCAATGGAATTTATCAATTCTCAATGAGTACGAATGCACTAATTTGGTTTAAAATGTTTGGAACTACGGGGTGGAATATTGATTATTGAACCATTTTTTGATTGATTTTTTATTAAAAAACCCAAGATTGAAAACTATATTAGAATTTGGGGGTGTTATTGGTATTGTTGGAAAACCTTCACCAAGTTTGAGTTAATGAAGTTGACTTCATAATTTTGAGACCTAAAATGTTAACAATATTATTCAATTTTTAGTGGTTACTGTTGTTGGAAATTCAAACAAATTACAAAAAGGGGTTTGGAAGGAAAGTTCAATTGAATGCATTCAAACTTGGGCCAATGACATATGATACATTATTATTTAATGAATAAACAAATATTAAACCAAATATTAAAATATCATGTGGATAAAAATGAATAAACATTATAATTGCATAATATTATTGATTATGTATCATTACTTGATATGTTGTAATGATCTAAATAAAAATAATAAATTACATGTGTATTGAACATAAACATTGTTATTAACATATATTTTAGATTTTCCTTAAACTTTACTTTGAAATTAAATTTTAATATTTATATGCACAAAAAAAACCATACATTTATACAAATAGAATTTACATGTAATTTAATGTTATCATAATTTTAAATAAATATTAAAATATTATATGTATAAAATTAAAGTTGCCTACTAGTTGTTTAGCCTAGTTGAAAAAAATAGTTACAACAAAGTTGCAAACAAGACTACATTTCATCCAACCTTTAATACATTTTATCATCCATATTGCATATGTGTGTTGATGGTGCCACCAAAATAATTGGATATTAGTCACTATATTGATTGTGTGCCAATTAAAGAACTTTAGATGCCAAGAATATTTGATAAATTATGTGATAAACTATGTCATTAGATCTGACACACCCCAAACTCCTTGATGGACTCAACTACAAGTCCAAAGGGTAAAAACAACGGAAGGATAAGGAGTTGGGCATGTTGCCTAACTCGTAACACTTTGGGGTAAATGGGCATGTTAGAATTCTGGGATGGGGACTAAAAAAAGTGACAAGCAAGTCAATTACTGACATGGACATGCACAAATCAAACAACGAGTTGGTTAGTGCATAGTTGGAGCACTTTTGATGCATGAATGAACGATGGGCAAACACGGACTCACAAAACTCATCACATTTTGAACTTGGGGGAAGACACCACCTTCCCCCTTATAATATTTTCTATGCCTAGCCACGGGGCCAACACCCAAATGTCATTTTGTCTCGGGACTTCCAAGTTGGGAGTCCCGAAATTCCCTAAATTGGATTCCTGCGATTTTGGAAGTTTATAACGTTTTGTGAAGACCTTTGATTAAGGTGACGTATAAAGTAAAGTAGTAGCTGTTGTTTACAGCTTTCCAATGATATGTGACATGTCATTTGCACGCAAGTAAATCAAGGTGATTATCGACTTTTAGTGGTCGGGAGTCAAATTGGCAGTTTGACTCTCGACCCTTCTTTTGGCCATAATTTATGTTTAAAATATCCAAATGGGTCATGCGAGCCCATTTTAGACATCTAAGTTCAAAAATCTTTTCAATAATATAAACAACTTTTCAATCCAACTAATTTTGACTCCTACAATTGCCCTTTGAAAATTCGAAAGTCCATCGGGAGTCCAACTCCCAAAGTGAGAGTTTACTTGGGAGTGTGAGGATTCATTCCCTCACACTTTCCTACACTCCCAGGAGCATGAAAGGTGACTCTCAAACTTCATTCTTGGCTTGCACCTTTGTAACCCCTTGCGTTGGTCGCAAACCCAAAGCTAAGGTTGTGACAAGATCATTATGTAGCAAGAAGTTTATTCAAATGTGTTTGGAAATAAATTAATAGTTGACATGTCACCATTAGAAGTGCATGCGATTTTAACACTTCGTTGGAAGTGGTTAAGGAACAGGTTGATGATGTGTCATTAATATATAACATAATTGTTAGCCACATGTTGATGCATTGTCATGTGTAAATGGACATTGGTGAATGTCTTGGTTCATTATTAATTATGCATGTGTTCACTATCAATATGCTACCAAGAAAATATGCAACCAAAAAAGTTAAGGTCATCAATTTGAATTACAAGCCCTATAAATGTACAAAAATCATAAAACAAGTGTGAAAATAATAATCATCATAACATAAAATAGTTAACATTCATTGTTTTCATTGTTTTTTTGGCATTTTAATACAATTGCACACAACATGAATGTTGAAAGCTTTGTTGATCGTTTACATTGCATTGCATGAAAAGTAGGAAAGGCGAAAAAGAAAATGCAAAAAGAAAAGAAGGAATCAGAAAAAGAAAGAACTTTAGAGTTTTTGCATGTGTTTGATTACATATACATTTTCCAAGATGTTCACCACCAACAAGTGACTATGTGCTAAAACTAGACAAATATGCAAACAAGGATGAAAATCACATTGCAAACAACAAAATGTCGCAACCAATAACATTATAATGGTGGAAAATTTATTTTAAAAGTTGTACAGATAGTAAGGAAGAACAAAAAAACAACCCACAATGATAGTGGTGTTATTAACCTTGGAAAAATATGAATCAATTGTGCTTGAGCAATTTGTCATAAAAGAATCTATTGCAATGCCACCTCCAAAATGATAGGAATGGGTCATATGAATTTCACAAAAGGAAAAATACATAGGTAACAAAAACACTTCTATACCACCAACAATTTTTTTTTCCAAAAATCATAATTAAAAGGAAAATGATGGCATTAAGTGTGTTGCCATAAGAGGAGGATTGATATTGTCGCAACCCCACTTTGGCCAAGGGTGGGGGTGAAGCCAACACTTGGAAAAGTTGGAGGGTTTGGAATCCTCCGGGACTTCCGAATGTTTAGAGCTCGACAGCAAGGCCCAAAACACCTCGCATTGAGGTGTTCTTGGTGTCATTGGAAAGGTCTTGAAATTTAGATATCGAAAATGGCCTCGCATTGGCCATTTGGATATCTGCAGCCCAAGTTATGGGCAAAAGAAGGGCTGGGAGTCAAACTGGCAGTTTGACTCCCGACCACTAAAAGTCGGGAATCGACCTCTTCCCGACGTCGCCTTGAAGAGTGCGACACGGCGTTGGAAAGCTCTCG
>Ga0116231_10006809_pt1 | contig 21431 bp, 23 predicted proteins | sample S1TSphgellanicum_2_FD_89695 | JGI IMG/M metagenome (GOLD analysis project Ga0116231, IMG submission 89695) | Host-associated microbial communities from peat moss isolated from Minnesota, USA - S1T2_Fd - Sphagnum magellanicum MG | ecosystem: Host-associated > Plants > Peat moss > Unclassified...
CCCCCGCGCTTCGTTTGTCATTCTCCTCCCCCTCCCCGGCTCCCCCTGTTTTTTTTTTTTTTTTCTTCTTTTTCTTTTCCCCCCGAGATCTCTCGAAGGATTGTTTCTTCGACCGATCAATCTTGTTACGTCTATGTTGTTGATGTTGTATGCCGCTGTCGCTGCTGCTGTTATGTGTTTTGTGTTGTGAATGTTGTGTGATCCTTGTAATGTGGGTTTATGTGATGTGTGTGTGATGATCGATTTGTTTTTGGCGAGTCTATGAATGACGTACTTTGTTTTGGCGGGTGGCGGGGAGGACGGGGGGATGATTTCGATTTTTTTTGTCTATAATCCAGTCTCTTTTTTTGGTGTTTGCGGATTGTTGTCTTTTTTTTTTGTTGGTTTTTTCACATAGAGAATTGTTGCGGCGGCTTTGTTTTCTTGAGAATTTTGTTGTTGTTGTCAAGGTCGATATGGAGAGATTTCTGATACGAAACAGCAGGTACCGTGGATGCGACGATACAGGGAGCAGGTTTATCAAACTTAGGAAACACGTGTTTTCTCAATGCTGTGTTGCAATGCCTGACATACACCCCGCCACTGGCTGGCTATTTAGAAAGTGGCCAGCATAGAGCTAACTGTAAGTTGCTTTGTTTTCTTCTTACCTTGAGACTTTTGTGACGAGTGGATTTTTGTACACCAAACTTGATGATTCTGTGCTTGAAATTCCAGATGTAGTAGCTCTTCTTGTGGCAGGGAAATCAGCATTCTTCTTGCAAACAAATAATCTTGTTAATACAAATTCTGTCAATTCAGGAACTGTCATTTCAGGATGAAAGAAATCAATCAGTTTTGTCCTGACGCATTTTCCGTTCTACTGTGGGCTTGAGAAGGTCATGCTCCTGCATTTTGTGCAATGTGTGCTCTCCAAGAGCATGTCAGACAAGCCTTGGGATCATCAGGAGGCGTGGTCTCACCTACAAATCTTGTCAAGAATTTGAGATGTATCCTCTTGTGAGGTGTTTTGTGTTTTTTGTTCTCTTCTTATATATATCTGTGCAAGTAGTATACTTGTAAATTGTCTACTTTCATGCTCCCTCCTCTGAACATTGTTGAGCAAATGTAAACTAGATGTGTAAGGGAATGGGAGTCTGGTGATGCAGTCCTTGACAAGATGGAACTGAACAGGTATTTCAAAGAGCTTTCGGTTGTGGCAGCAAGAAGATGCACATGAGTATATGCGATATCTCATTGAAGCATTACATAATTGCTGTCTTCCTGCAAGGACTGCAACAAACTCGACCTCAGCTCAAGACAGAAGTTTGGTTCACAAAATATTTGGTGGACGCCTTAGAAGTCAGGTTGCTATGCATTTTTGAACTGTTCCTTTACAGCAGCAAGACAAAACCTGTGGATGGGTTATTTGTGTGGATTGTAATGGGGTTGTTTCTTGATGTGCATTACATGTTTTCATTTGATGAGAGTACCTACCACATGCTTTTCAGGTTTCTTCAAGAAATCATTGATGAGAAGTTGAGCAGATCTAGATTCTGAGATCCAGGATTTTTATTTTGCCCCTATTTAGGAATGTATAGGCAAGCTGTAGTAGTGAGGCTGCTGTGGTGGGTGCAGGTAAAATGTACAATATGCTCCTCATGCTCTAATACATATGACCCATTCCTAGACTTGAGCCTGGAGATTGTGCGAGCAGAGTCACTTTCCAAAGCACTAGTTCGTTTCACAGCTGTGGAGGCACTGGAGGGTGACAACAAGTATCATTGCAGCAACTGTCAGAAGAAGGTTCGTGCATTGAAGCAATTCACGATTGACAAGTCTCCAAACATTCTTACGATTCAGTTCAAGCGTTTTAGTAGTACAGGGAATTCTGGCGGCAAGATTGATAAGAAGATTGAATTTGGACGTACATTGGACATGAAGCCCTACGTTAGCAATCCACAGGTAAGTTGTTTGTACATGATGGCAGTTAGGATTATTGAGGACTTAGTAGATGAAGTAATTGATGGAACAGTGAGGTTTGGTGATGATGAAAGACTCTCTATCAGTGTACAAGAGGCAATGCCTTTTCTTATTCATACATTATTTTAGTGCTATAGTCTATGCTGGATTTCTAGTTGAAGCCCTTGCAAGTTGTCTATTACAGTGTAGATGTCGGTTCTTGAGTAGTTACTTAGCTCAAGATGGAAGAAAGGCCTGCTAATACAAGGTTACTAGTCCATGTGCAGGATGGGGATGCAAACTATTTGTTATATGCTGTTCTGGTACATGCGGGTTGGTCTACACATTCAGGCCACTACTACTGCTTCGTTCGCACTGCTGGTGACACCTGGCATGGCCTTGATGACAGTCGGGTATTGGCTTGGCAACTTTTGTGCTTTTGCTACAGATGTCTCTCATTCTGTGATGTGTAAAGTTCTGATTTTGCACATTGTACACCATGGAGTTGCTTACTCATTCTGCTTGGTCTGTGCTGGAAACTGCAGGTAAAACCAGTGAGTGAGAGAAATGTGCTTGATCAGAAGGCATACATTCTATTTTACATTCGTGATTCACCAAACAGAAGCTCAACAGGAGCACAACAATCAACACTTTTCAGTTTGTTTCCAGCATGCAAGCAGTTGCTATCAGATGGTGCTAGTGAGACCACTGATGATGTGGACACACTTACAGATGAATGTGACAGTGATGGATGCCAAGCAAGGCGAGAGGGAGGTTATAATGTTTCTCACAGCTATGCATATGGAGGGGTTAGCGACGAACCGCAGGATGGTTCTGACCCTGGACAAACAGCAGACACACCAAAATGTTGCTCTCACCTCAGAGCTGTGGGTAATCCCTATGAGTTTTTTGCTTCTTCAAGCTAGTTCTCCTGCAGCTGCCAACAATGATGATCACACTATTGTGATTAGCATCAGGGTTGATATTTTCTGAGGTGGCCATCTTTTGACTGATTTGTCCTGCGAATTTTTCTAGGTTGCTCATGTGGCCAAAAGGGCTGTCAACTTGCCTGAGGGAGATGTTGAGGTGGGACAGAGTGAAAGGAGAACAGAATTCAGAAATCTGCCTGATGAAGCTGAAGCCACCATTGAGATGAAAATGATAGGGTTGTGTCATACTCAAACTGGGTCAGTTGACAAGGGCAGCATAGATCAAACAGGAATGCTGAGTTGCAGTAGCAGTGGCAAAGTATCAGAAGACGATGATGACTGGGATGATAATGACAAAAAGTCCAATGGGGCTACACTACACTGCTATATGTGCCACTCACACATGATGCCTTCCACTTGTTGCTGTTTGCATACCAAAGCTGTTCCAGTTCATAGAGATAGGAAACGGGTCATATGCATGAGAGCTGAAATGCAGATAAGCAATGTTGAAGGAGGTGTGCCATATGCAGCCAAGATAAATAGAAGAGAGTGCAAGAGATCTGGTTCTGTAGATAGAGCTGATGTCATGGGTAAAAAGCTGAAACAGTTAGATAATAACGAGAAATTTCAGTTGGAACTAGGAATTGAAGCTACTGCACCCATGCAAAAACAGGTAGAAGGTTGTGTGGTGAACAGTGGTCTTGAGCAAATCAGCATTTTGCAGAGCGTGGAAGTGGATGACTCAGTTGATGTGATTAACTTGGGGGGGAATGTATGGTCCCTAAAGAAGGTACAAGATGGAGATTTTGGGACGAACAGTCACCTTAGGGAGTTTTGGGATGCCACATCTGGATTTAGTCCTGATGTTATCAGGGCTGCTACAATTAAAGAGCACCCTGACTCAGTCATTTTGGACAAAGTATGTGTTGAGGATTTAGAGTTTGAGGCCAGGACAGGTGAATGTAGCCTGGGCAGAATTGTGGGGAGAACCAACCTCAACATGAAGTCTATCATAACTGAGGAAGGGAGTGGACACACTGGGTTTAGCTTGGATGCTTTACAATCAAATGAGTTCTGTAGTCCTGGGTCAATCTGAACATTCTTAAAAGGATAAATTTAATCATTTGTGGGCAAACTGGGGTGATATGGCACAATGATTGTTTTGTAGAAGTGCATTTCATGTGGGTTGCTTGACAATATGGATATGCAAAATCTGTTGCTTGGAGTGAGGTTGATGGGAGTGGGTGTGCAGCTGGGAAGGAGATTGATGGGCAGCTGCAGGACACTAGAATTCCCTTCCATAATGAGACACATGGTACACAGGTTCTGTGTTGTCAATCTTCCACAAAAAATGTATGTCCTCTTGAACTCCTAGATAACCCACTGGTGACATAAAGACTTATTGTGTCAGTGACTTATCATCTCCCATACTTCGTTGTGGAGATAATAGCATAGTTTGTGTGGGAGATATAGAGGGCTGGCACTGGTCAATGAATCACTTGTGTTGCATACCAGTTTGGCCTGCATTAACATCCCATGACCTTGTAGATGGATTGATTTATTCCTGCAAATCAGGGGATGTTGATCTGATTCCTTTTCACCACTAATTTCTGTCTATGTTGTCTTGTAAGCACATTTGCACAAGGGGTAGCACATCAGGTTAAGGAGGTTTTTTTGAGGTGCTCAATCCTAAACTATAAGCACAGGTCACTGAATCCTGCATGGGTGACCTATGACTATAGGAATTCTGCATTGCATTTTTTTGAGATGTTGGACACTAAATGAAGGAAAGCCAATGGTGAGAATGTGACTGCACTGAAGATACGGAATCTGTGTTCCTGAAAAGTGGAGTGTGCCTTGAAGGGGGCAGGGATAGTGTGGGTGGTTAGTCATTTCTGGGAACATTTTGCAGCCAAAATTGTCAATAGAAAGGGCCACTATCAGGTGTGGGTGTTCTCAGAAGCTAAGGTTCCAAAGAAAGGATAGAAGCTGCCAGCACTTTGAGGTTTTGTGTATGTGTGTGCACCTCCATTGGTAAAATGTGGGGGAAGAAAGGCCCTGATAGCTCCCATGTCTTGGAAGTCTGTGGCATGTTGATGTGTTGCAAGTTTTTTTGTTTGGGCCTGAACTCCCAAGCTTTGTTGCTTCTATATAGTTTTGTAGTAAAACTCTGCTTTTGTTGTGCTGTGGGGTAGTGTTGGTAAAACACCAAAAGAGTACTGACAGTCACTCATACTTTCTGTGTGCATTGCTGTATTCCTGACACTTTTTTTCTCACAAATCATCACCCTAAATCTTATATAGGTAAGTTATAGGATAGCTGATGGAGACCAAGAGCGTGGTAATGTCAACTCTCTGACAATTTTCTCCTGAATTCCAGTATGTACCTTGAGTAATCGTACCAGAGATGTTGCATTTATGTGTGAATGAGACTGAGGAACATGGTTCTGGATTTACTGACTTTCCCTACCAAGGCAGTTCATGCAAGTTCTGGATTGTCCAGGATTTGAAAGTTCTGTAGCCATGTTGCTTCAGTGCTAGTCCAAATAGAAGGATGCAATGTGACAATCTCTATTTGGATTTAAATTGTTATGTGCACTGGTCACTAGTAGCCAGCTCTAATGTCCAGGTTCATGAAATGGGTTGTTGTGTGCCATCCAATCCTTGGCACACTCCCTTTCAAATACCCCTGAGCTCTTGACAACTGAAGAAGAAGGAAGAAGGAATTCCTTGGAAGGTGGAAGATCATGCATTGTCCAGGTATCAATAGTATCACCAGGTGAGATTCAGATCATGAGCACATTTCTGCATTGTGAGTTCTTCAATAGCAAATGCAAACGTTCATTCTAATTCAAAATAGATTCTAGTTTGATTGTGACTTATAATAGTTTTACCAAGTTTTTGAGGGCTGTTCAACTTTGAAGCCCTTTCTCATCTGGTTTGGGAATCAGGTCTTGAATTTGGTGAATCTTATGGCTATGTATTGTTCAGTTGTTCAATACCGTTGTTTTCCTTTTGTATTGAGGGAAGTTTCAATTGAGGGGGACACACTCTAGTGTATGATCTGTGTGTTTATGGGGCAGCCAGCCAGCTGCATATGTGTGGGATAACAATTGTCGTGAATTCAGTGTCAACAGTGTGACAATCTGGCTTCAAAACTGTGGAAGAAGTACACTGCACACCAATGGTTCAAGGTGGGTTGATCTTATGAAAAATTCCAGTCTTTTCATATTGCTCATGAAATGTATTAGTGGTTTGGTGATGCCTTGTTTCGTGTATCAATTGTATTATATGAATTGAATGTATTGGCATCTGACTTATTGCTTCAAGCCAGAATTGGGGCATAACGATCTACACTCCAACTCCTCTCAAATGTATAGGGATTGGACCTGAAGGATGATTCTAACATTTAGAGTCCTTGGAACCTTTCACAACAACCATTTAGAAGAATTAAGATCTAGCTTTATATCCCACCTTTTGCACCAAAAATTTTCAACTCAATACATGATTTTTGTTGGACATTTCACAGTTCCCAATGCTGTAGATACTAATGTTTAATGAATTTAGATCAGGGGTTAGGCTTCTAACAAACTCGACACTCTTAATGTTTCTCTTTATACCTAATATTCCTTCGGAGTAAATCAAGGTCTTTAATCTAGCACTAGTTTTTGACCATGGGCAAGTGGAGCCAGATTTACAGGACTTCAATTTGTGTGCAGTCAAAGTCCAAAATGTATCAAGTATGTCATGTGTCCCAAATTGTAAGTTGCATTGCAGTTTTTTGGGGAGCTTCTGTTTCATCTCTGGAAACAAACTTCACTGCAAAAAAAAAGAATATAGTCAGAATAATAGTATACCGCTATTGGATTCTGTAATATGCTTGACTTTGGAAAGTTAACTCAGTTTTCTGAATTGGTGGGCGGGTTGGGGTAGGCTGCTACCTTTGAAGCTTTTTTTTAATCCTAGAAAAGTCAACAAATCTCCATAAGCTGCTTTGCTGCTAGGAGATCATTCAGCACATTGGTCAGTCACTGGTGGTCAGCTGAAGGGCTAACTAAGGTGCTGTCATCTTCCCCAACCCAAAGGCATTTTTCTAGAGCTTTAAGGAAATTCTAAAAGTTTGTGGTTGAAGGAACTAGTTGCTGTGGGGGGATTTCTCCAGTCAATGAGTTGATGATTGTTGAGTTTTTTCCTAGCAAAGTTCTGTGGGCCTAGCTTTTACTTGACCTAGCTTATTACTTGACTGGTTTTTGGTCAGAGGTCTTTTTACAAAGGCAACCAAATAGCCCTGTAGACTGATTTTACCGCAACAATTGATCAGACTTTTTAGTACAGTACAACTTTTCTTTCAATTTCAATAATCAAAAGGGAAAAAATCCTTTTGGTCCATAAAAGACTGTACAATTGAACTCATCAGGGCCCACGATTTGAATCCTGTTTTGTTCAAAGAAAAGAGGTAAGTTAAACTCATAGGGACCCATGGATTTGAAACCCTTTTGTTGTTTCAAGCAAAAGACTGAAGTTGAACTCGTTGGGCAGGGATTAGGAATGAATGATTTTGCAGTCACTGCTCGGGTGATGAGAGTCAGCAGCTACTGTAACAAATCTCTTTAAAAAAGACTTTGGGGTTTTTTTTTTTTGCTTTTCTGCTGGAACTTTAGTACATTGTCAAACCCCACTTTTTAGAGAGAAAGTGGAGTTTTCACTTTAACCTTTTTTACTTCAGAGAAACACTAGGAACCAGATTCAAGTGGCAGGGGGATGGGATGAGAACCTGCAATGTGTTTCATTTGTTTTCTGTTTATGAAGAGTTTGCTTAGACCTTGTCATGTGGAGTGATGGGTGGTGTTTTAAGGCAAAGTTTTGTTTATTTTTTCATTCTCATTTCCTTTGTACATGTAGGAGCCACAAATTAATCAACTACCAACAACAAATAGCAGATCTGGAGCAAGAATGAGAGGAGGTTTCGCAGAAAGGGGAGACGGCCAACCTCACTTGTGGCTGAGGTAGGACTACTAGAACTTTGCCTTTATAGCTGGTTTGCCAGAGAGTCTGCCGTAAGTCACTAAATGACAAAGGAAAACATCCAACTGTTGAAAAGGCAGTGGATTATGGAAGTAACCAAAAAAAAAAAAGTAATAAATTATTCTTGTTGTGAGTTTTTGCAAAAGTGGAATTTGGGATTCCATGGAAAAACTGAAAGTTGTTAAAAATAAAAAACAGTACTACCACAGTCAGTAGAACAAACCTCAAGGAGAAGGTATGGATTTGATTTGTTCCTTACTCTGTTATGCAAAAGAAAGAGGGTGGCGTTGTTAAATAGGGCCAGAGTAGGTGCTGAGAATAATGTACAACTCTTGTGATCAGATGGCGACAACAACAATAATAGTAGTGTACATATAATAAACTCTGTGACCAGAGAGCAAGAAAGGCGCAAGCAAGTCTTGACATTCAGCCAGTGCTGGCCACTTTTAGAATCTATTCTATGCACCAGTTAAAATCCAGTTTCTAGGGTTTCTCAAATGCAATTGGAGTGTTCTTTTATTATAATCTAGTCTCTAGAGTAATTTGCTCCTTTAGGTGTTGTGTGCCATATAGGGTGCGCCGGCTGCAGGTGGAGCCTCCTCTTTCAGGGGAATAATATACAGCACGTGAAGAAGCTCTTTTGCACACGCTCTACCAACAGTCTGCGTGTGAGTCGCTGTATGTGTGCCCACCACCATGACCACCACACCACTAGTTGGTTTTGTAGTACGCAACAAGAATGAGGTTCTCTTGTGGGTCATGCTGCCAAGTTTTTCAAAATGCCATGTGAAGAACAGTGGAAGGGAAAAACACACTTTGTAGTAACATGCTCTCCAATTCCACTAGAAAAATTGGTGCAGGTCTTTAGGGTAGGAGGAGGAGGAGGAGGAGGAGGAGGCAGAGGAGGAGGAGGTTGCAAAGATTGAAATCATATACACAAAATATTAGGGTTTATGCACACACCGTTGGTAAAAATTTCAGAGAAGCATCAAGTGTTGATAATAAAAGCTTCAAACTATTGTTGAAAAATCAGACGACGTCAATTTGCATGTCTTTTTTGCATGGGACTCCTCGTGTCATGCAAATGTTGTAAGACATACGATGTTGTAAGAGTTTACAAGAGTTCACGAAATGCAAAACTCTTGTAAAAACAATTCATGCAACCAATTTGAAAACTCTCTCATCGGTAACAACAATTTCTATACTAGTAGACAAACTTGTTCCTCACTTCCAAAGGAAGAAGCCCATTCTTTTTAAAAATTCATCAACATGATTTTTTTGGGTGCAAATATAAATGCATGAAGAACATTTATCATATTGTGTTTTTTTTTAATTTTTTAAATGTGAATTGAGAATAATAATTCACACAATTTACAAGCACATATTCATTAAGATTAATTTACAACTAGTTGTGCACATGTCATTTTATTTTAAGCTTTGTGCAAGAAATGATATGAATCAAGTTGGGATTTTTTTTTTTAAATAAAAAAAATAGTGAAAAATTAATGGCCCAACAAGTTTTTTACAAAATTAAATAAATTATAAATGTCATCCATATTAATCATAGCATGAAATTTGTGCAATTCTTGCATGAACCTATAAAGCTTGATATATTTATGATGAGTTCAAAAAAAATTTAAAATTTATTTTTTTGTCATAAATTTGTGAACAATAATAATAATTTCTCATGACTTTTCAAGTGAAACAAGATTTTTTTTAAAAATCAACAAATTGAGATTTTATATCATTGGTATTTTAACAAGAGTATTTGGAAAAACAATATCACATATTCCCAAAAGTATTAAAATTTACATCATCACAAAAGTCCCTTAGTCCACCAAAAAAAAAAAAAAAAAAAAAAAAACAAAAAAAAAAAAAAAATAAAAAAAAAAAAAAAAACCAAAAAAAAAAAAAAAAAAAAAAAAAAAACAAAAAACCAAAAAACCAAAAAAAAAAACTCTTCAACAAATAGAGGAGAATTTCAAATATACATTTTTTAAAAAATTGGTAGAAGGAAAAATACGAGGTCCCGATAGTTTTGGGATCTCCTAAGTGGGGACCTCTATTTGGGGTCCTCGATTTGGAGACCTCGAGTAGTTTTAGAAACCTGGAGGGAAGGAGAGTCGCGTCTCCTCGTCGCGCTTGCTTGTCTCGTCTCGTCTCGTCTCGTCTCTTGTCGCGCGCTCTTGTTTCCGTCGCAGCAGCAATTTCCATCTCTTTTTTTTTCTTCAGCACAATCTTCTGAACGTCTGGGCATTTTTTTTTCCCTCCCCTTTCTTCATTTTTCTGTAGCGACAATCACGCCTTTCCTGTTAGTATTTCTTCCAATTTTTCTTTTTTCCTGAATTCGCGTAGTTTGTGTCGGGAAGTTGTGATCCGGTGGTCCTTTTGCTTCTCGTGAAAACGGAGTCTTCCAAAATGGAAAGAATGTTCTCGGGAAATCGCACAAGAGATGAATAAAGCTGCCGCGGCGTGATCCCCTTTGTTCCCGCTCTGCTGCTTTGTTGTTGGCTTTTGAGGAGGCTGCTGCCACTGCTTCTGCTGCTTCAATCCCCGAGCTCACAGTTTTCCGTTTTCTGGCAATTCTTTCCTGTTTTGTGGAAATCCATGAACTTTTTTGAAATCTGTATTGTTCGATCATTTTTTCCTTAATAATGCCGTGTATAGAATATGATTATATCCTTTGGTTTTCTTCTGTTTTCTTGCTGCATGATCTCTTGAGATCAAGCTTTTGCTTCTTCTTTGTATCTCATCAAGTAAACAATTTGCTTTGTTCTGGGAGTCTTTCTCGGTTTGCAAAAGCTTGAAGAAAGCTAGCTACTCTTGAGTGGATTCAAGAGTTTGTACTGTGTTTTTCCTTTCCTCAAGCTTGGCAACGGAGAATGATGCGCGGAGAGTGTTTTTGATGCTCAAAGTTTTGCGATCTTCTTACGTTCTGTTCTCGTGTTCCGAAGATTAAGCTTTCTGAGGGACTCGTATCTACATTCTTAGCCTTCTGTTTTGTTTCGATTCCTCGTGAGACTTGTGTAAAAAAGAAGCACGGGAAAAGATAGAAATTGCGAGCTCCAGATTTCAGGAGAGACGATATCGGCGGGCTTGAATGCTGCGGACTCAGAAGAAGAGATGATGAGCAGTGCAGCAAGCAGAATCCAAATGGATCCTGCGCTGCTGACGAAGAAGCTGACCATTGTTGCAGCAGTGGCGATTTCGGCCACAGCTCTGTATCTCATGTTCGGAGGCACAAGAAAGAGGACCAAGAACAACGACGAAAACTGCTTCGTGTATCTTCCTGATTCTTCTTCGTCCTGTCAAGGCTGCACATCTGCTGCCGAGGAGGAGCAATTCCAAGACATCATCATAATAACAACGGATCATGAAGAAAACAACGTGACAGAAGCATACCGATGTCCACAGAAGAGTAAGGCCCATTGTGACGTCTCCTTAAATAGTTCCTCCTCAGGTGTTGAAGCTTCTTCAGCAGCAAGTGGAAGGCGCTCATCGCCGGAAAGAGCATGTTCACCTGCAACGATCAGCACATCAATAGGTGTGTGCACAGATCCAGTGTGTTTCCGGGATCAGGCGGCGCATGGCATTTGCTGTTCCAGTCAAACGAGTATGTCAAGCTATGATCCCGATGAGTCGTCTTCTCCTGCTGACGTTTGCAATTGTTGTGGAGAAACCTTGCAACAAGAACAACCGTCGCCACCGCCGTCAAATACAAGCTTCTCCGACAAGCACAAGAAGGAGTCAAGGGTAAAGGAGAGGAAGAACATCCCTCCACCTTCACGCCCCTACTTGGACATGGTTTCAGGATCCGGTAAGACAATCAAACAAAGCTTCTTCATAGCAGGCTGAGCTTCTTCTTCTTCTTGCAATTGCTGCATAGTGCACTTCCTGAATTTTGAGCATCTGTGCATGATTGTTGATGGTAAAAGTCCTCAGATTGTAGATTTGCCTGTACATCTTCATCTTCATCATCATCATTATCTTCTGCTTCTGTTTCTTGTTCTTCTGCTGCTGCTTCTTTTCTTCTTCCTCTTCTTCTTTCTTTGTGATTTTGGGCAAAAAAGGAACTCTGCATAAAAACTTGTGCTTTCTTTAGACTCCATTTTTCTTGAATCAGGGAAAATTTGGTACACTCCTGGAGAAACAAATTTGGATCCAAACAGTAGTTTGAACTTCTTCTGCTTCTGCTTCTTCTTCATTCTTTGTGATTTTGGGCAAAACAGAACTCTTAGTAAAAATTCATGCTTTCTTTAGATTCCATTTTTCTTGAATCAGAGCAACTTTGGTGCATTCCTGAAGAAAAATAATTGGATCCCAAATGGTGGTTTGAACTTTGCTAAGTGGGAGTCTTCTTTCTCCAGCTTTGCGTGGCCAACACAAATGCAGTTTTGAGATGCTTCTTTAAATCTGTGAAACATTAATAGTAATTGCAAGCAAAAAATAAATAAATTCAATTGACAGTAATTGCAAGCAAGTAAGAATCACAATACTGTGATCTACGTGTGTTTTTTTTGGGTGGGTGGGGTTGGGGGGAGCAATGAACAGCAATGAATTGTGAAGGATCTCACTATGTCCACTGGAGAGATGTGGATTCTTGTGCATCAAACTTACACTCTCAAGAGATGTGCACAGCAGATATCTCAAATTCACAGTGTGAAGTATGCATGAACAACAATTGTGAGAAGTGTCGTTTGATTGGGTGTGATGTGTGCTTTCCGAATGCTTGTAAGCATCCACTTTTTCCCCTTTCAATCCTTTTGCAGGTAACTGAAAGGGACTTGTGGATTAAAAAAAATTTGGGTGATGTCTTCTTGGGTGGTTGTTGTTGTTGTTGTTGTTGTGGAATGTTTTGTCTTAAGACTAAATATAAAACCTAAGCTTGCTTTCGCTTATTCAACCCAGTTGCCACTTCACAGTTTTTGTAATTGTTGCTGCTTTTAACATTGTGAATCTCACCTTCACAAAAGCAAGTTCTGAAAGTGTTTTTTTTGGGGTTCCACCTGCGGTGTTACCAGGTGCATCTGCAGTATGTTATCGAACTTCCTTTCCCCAAGGTGTATAATACAGACTTCCGTACAATCTTGTAGCTCTATTGTTTTCGGTGCGCTTTAGTAGTGGCTTTGTTGGCTTCTTCAGACCTGAAGACTCTGATTCTGAACTTGGTGTGCTTTCATAGTCTCTTTGTAGCCAAAAGAATCTGAATTTTGAGACTTTGAATTTGCTCATGCAATTCATTGTTTGTTTCATCTCCAGTTCTAATCTGCCTTTACTTTCATGGAAGTGTTAATATCTGTTGGTGTGTTTTAAGTAAGATATCATCATGCAGATTTCAGCACATCAAAAAGAGACACAAAACATTGATTTGTTCTCTCACTTTCTCACACTTTTCCAGATTCATCGGACATCTTCACAAGTCAAAAGCCAGATTCAGACCAAAGGTATGGAACAAATTCAAGTTCTTCACCGCTGCAGCAGAAGAAGAAGGTGAGATGGACACCCAATACAGTTGAGCCATCTTGTGATAACGAAATCTACAGGCGACGGCAACAACGGTATACAAGCTACTCTGTTGTTCCTGTTGAATGGCCAGTCACCTCATACGCTTGTGAGCAGCCCAGACTACAGTCTCAAGCTGCCAAGAACACCATCACTGGCACCCGAGAAACGGTACGCAAGCAGCAGTATAACTACTAGTAATGCCAAATCATCTGAGTCATATGGTCTTACTGAGGTGTTACATGTTTCAGGCGGGGGGTTTTTTTTTTTTTTTGAGATCACACTTGTGGATTCTTCAGTGACATAAAATACCCTTGTATGGAGAACCAAACTTTGGACCCTTTTGTTGATGCAATGGTGGAGGTGGCTATTAGATTTGCCATGAAGAAAATTTTGAGTTACAGGAGATCAAACCATGATGGTGAAATCCATGATTGTAGCTCAAAATGAATCCAACCTGCATATGCAAATCCTGTGTTCAACACCCACTCACAGGGGAGCTATCTCTATCTGTGCAGCTAAAGATTGAGTAGAGGGGTCATCTTCCATTCCGCTTTGTTTTGATGTTTGATGGTCAAAAAATTAATGTAGTTTTTGGTTTGCCTTGTAAAAGAGACATCCATATCATGTAGATTATTATCTATGAGATTACAGAGAGAAGTGAGTATCAAATCCGCACTTCACTTTGAAGGTAACATGACAATTGAGTGTGGTCAATGATAGAACCGGTGGGGGGACGGATCAGGTATATGGACCACCCTTGATTGGTTCTCTCTCTCTCATTCAAAGAAAGAACCAGTCAGTATGTGTTGGGTATGTGGACCCTTGATTGGTGGTTCTCAAACAACCAAAGAACAGTTCTCTCTTTTCCAAAGAAAGAACTTGTCTTGACAGTGTTGTGAAGTTCTCTGTTTTCCAAAGAAAGAACCCGTCTTGATGGTGTTATGCAGTTCTCTCTTTTTCAAAGAAAGAACTCATCTTGACACTCTTTTCCAAAGAAAGACCTCATCTTGACAAGTGTTGCGCAGTTCTCTCTTTTTCAAAGAAAGGACGGGTGTCAAAGGGTCAGGTATATATATATATATATATATATATGATGAACCCTTGATTGGCGGTTCTCAAACAATCAATGGACCTGTTTTGACCCCTCGATCATGAGGGTTCTAAAGAAGAACCTAACCCTATTAAACTGCTGGTTCCATTTCCAATTTCTTTTAGAAATGCTGCCAGTTCTTTTGTTATTATTATCACTGATCATTGGTGAACCTGTAATAAACTCTTTGAGGAGAATGAAGAACAATGTGATGGCCAACTAGAAAAACCTCTTGACTTTGTTGTTTTACATACCATATCATCTATTCAAAAAAGAGGGGTTTTGCAACTTTCCCAACCACAATAAGAAGTGGGCCTCAACAAGCACATAGGATTCTGTGCATTAATAGAGTAGTGTCAATAGAATTACAATTATATTAACAGGTCCCAAGGACATGCAAAGGAAAAGGGATGACTGACACCTCTGATCACAATTTCTGTACATGTAGTATAGCATGTTTATGAGCATGAATGTTCCACACAAACAAGAAGCAAACTTACATTTCATATATATATAACAACCCTAATTTATTTATGTGTGTACTTCTAATATCTCTCACCACAATTGGTGCACAGCTCAGCTCAGCTCTTGTATTGTAAACTTGACTACCAGATTACACAAAGCTCCCAAAAGTCCCAAAAAAACCATATCATATCCACCTAAATCAGAAACCCAAAAATGTAGCACACCCATACACAAGAAGTATAACATTGAGCAATTCTTTTAAAGATACTTACTCCCTTGATCTGATCATTTCCTTTTTTGTGCAGTTCCTTTTTAAGTACTTCTTACTACTGACTTGATCTGATCCTTTTTTTGTATTGACCAACCAAAAAAAAAAAATCGAATCTAAAAAGAATGTCAATTGGGAACAAATTGTTTTGGGTAAATAGGGGGGGAGAATAATTGGGCATAATACGGGAGTGGTTTTTGTTTTTTAAGCTTTCTACTTGCCAAAAAAAAACCAAATTGATCTCCGGAGCTCTCTGTCTGCATCTCTGCACTGTTGGAGAGCGTGTCAACAAATGCCCTTTGGTCATCACAATTCGTGTTCTGGTTCCATCTTCATGGTCACAATACTGTGTTCTGGTTCCATCTCTATGGTCACAATACCGTGTTCTCCATGGTCATAATACCGTGTTCTGGGTCCATCTCCATGGTCACAATACCATGTTCTGGTTCCATCTCCATGGTCATAATACTGTGTTCTGGTTCCATCTCCATGGGTCACAATACGTGCTCTGGTTCATCTTCGATTTGAAATATGGCTGCAGAGGCATCCTCCAGAGACATATACTTGAGAGGAATGTGCTCAGTTTCTTGATGGGCTATCCTATTGTGATTGCCCAAGTTGCCTTCCACCAGTTTCTTGTACCTGCAGCAGCAGCAGCAGCAGCAGAGTGGGGAAAACCGGTGAATGAATTTCAATTACATCTACTACACAAAGTGCATCATCACACCATATCCACAACCTAAACACATTGTGCAATAAAAATTTCAACCTATAGATCCACACTGTATATACTACAGCAAGAGAACAGCTTCCATGGTTTCTTGACAATGTTCACCCAAGGAGATTTAGATTTCTACTGTTGAGAAACGGCTGTGTGTGTTTTGAGTTCAGATCGGGTAAACTCCAGTTTACAACTCTTGGGTTTTTTTAGAGGGTAAAAAGAGAGGGACGTATTTTTTTTTTGCAGTGTTCACACAAATTGAAAATGGAACAAGCTGAAGACCAGCATGGCAAACACATCAGGGATTTGAATCAGTAGTGGATAGATCTCCACAACAAGGAATGTCGTTTTTGGTGAGGAGTGAGAACATACTTGAACCAATTGAAGAGCGCCACACCGAAGATGATGATGACTAGACCCACTCCCTTTAGCACTGTGAAGGGATCGTGGAAGAAAAATACTGCCACCTGTACATGCATAGTATTATCACCAGTAAATACCAGAGAAAAAACCGTTCTCTATGCAAACGGATTCCAGTGTCTACAAAACTACAGAAAGAAAAAATCTTGGACAAATCCATTCACAAATGTGGGGAAAGAATAAAATAGAAGAAAGATCAGCAGTTGGGAGCATAGCTATAATCAGTCCTCACTTTCACATTCTATTCATATCATTGAGTTGTGGTCTTGGTGAGACCAAGATTTCTAACTATCCATGTAGTACATATACCAGATCAAACAGTGATGATTGAATGACAAGATTCCTCCTGCATGAGGGCTCTTAGCTCACACTGCACATATGTAGAAAACATGTGCAGGAAATGCAATGTCCACTGTTGATTCAAAGGTACAGAGTTGCAGTGGTCAACAGTCCAAGAACAACACTCAGACAAGAGTACAAAAGCCGTACCACAATTGTGACAACCTCCTTGATTACACCTGCAATGGTCATTGTGACTGCACTTGTCTCTGAAATCAGCAAATATTCAGCCATCACCTAAAATCATCAATCAAACAACACACATTTCAAACATCAGCACAATGAAGACTTCACCCAACCCACCTCACCCCAATGATAGCCAGAGAGACAGAAAATTGCAGAGGGGCAGGGAGGGTGGGTGGGGATATACTACCATGAAAAAGGCAAGAGTGCCTCCCAATAGCATGAGTGCACAGCTCTCAAAGATGTGGAATGTTGAGTCAAAAAAAGCTGTTGAGCCTAGCTTGTGCCAGGGCTCCAAAGCCAATGAGAACACAACAGTAATTAGAGCCATTATGGGTGTGAAGTAGCTCATTGCCACGAATGGGTTGTTCAATCCTGCCACAAAAAACACACAGTTCAAAACAATTAAGTCCATAGATTGCCTTGGCATTCCTGCTCCAATATCCAGCACATAGGAACAAAAGACACCACTTGAAAGAATCTATGTTCAAATTCTCTTGTAGTTCATCCATTCCGATATGTTACCCCTTGAAGAAATGGTATCCAAAACAGCCTCTAGTCAGTACAGAATCAACTCTAGTATTTTCCTTCATTGGACTGAAGCTTTGTGCTGGTCCTACAGCATCATTGTGTGGTCCCAGAAAAAGTTGATACATAGGGAATAGTATGGCAAAATTCTGAGAACCAGACTCTTCCCCCCCCCTTCTTTTGGAAAGAGAAGCACAGCATGATTTCAGATATCAATTGGCTTCATTGAGTTCTCCCCAAGGTCCTCCTGAACTCTAGACTGCATGAAAAAGACTATCTAAGTGAAGAGAAAAACTGCAATTCAGGAGGGAGGAAAAGCACACCATATTCTTCTTTCTGCAGTCAACCGCAACCACACCACCCAAGATTCCAGAGTTGCAAATCCATGCAAACAGCAAGTCCATTCACCCATTAATATTGAACCAAAAGCAGATTCTAGAACAAATAACAGAACCTAATGGTTGCAGAAAAATATATTTTCCAGACTTCTGCAGCAATGTCTCCATTTCCTGAATGAACAAAGTCATCATCTTGAGGGTTGTGCAACTATCATAATATACCTGCAAAAGAAGCTGTGTCACAGTCCAACGAAAGCCAGCCATAACTGTGGACAGCATCACAAGAATGAAGCCCTCAAGCTGAAACTCTGTCTCCTTTGCAACTGCAGCAATGGGTTGGTATCAGCTCAATAGTAATAAAAAAAGCCCACTAACCTCAACACTTTCCATCAAGTGGCAAAAGAATGTGGTTTGTCGACCATGAACTGAAAAAAAAAAAAACCTGACCACACCAACTGAAAATTGCCAAGAACCAGACTCCTAAAATAGAAAAAATATCATAGGAGAGAAAAATTACCTGTCAACATGACACCAAAGGAGATGATAAGAATAATGCCCAGTAGCTTCAGGCTGGGTACTTCCAATCTGTTCCCAGCAACAAATTCAGCAGCATTCAAATTAATTCCACACAGGTCCATGGCCTTGAAAAGAGAAAATTTCAAAACCCTTCTTCACTGGTAAATCATCAGAACCAGGACCAACATAGAGTCCAAACTGTCATTCTGTCTTGATTCACTTTCCTTAAAGGTGGAACTAGATCTAGAGGGAACTCACCTGAAGGCAAAGGCAAAGAGCAGGATAAACACAGGTGCTCCTGATTTGCACTGCACCACATTAACAATCAAACAAATAGCTCTCACATTAAGTCTGGATCTCATGCAACAAATATAGAATTGGGATTGGGTGTAGTCTCCTGAATGACAACGGGTTTAGGATTGCCTGGTTCTCAGCAGTTGGAATCTGAAACCCAGTGACCATGGCTAGGCCTTCATGACAAACAAAATCAGAGGTTCCCAAATCAGAATAAAGCATACTTACTGCACACCACATTTGATGCTGTGGTTTGCGCATAATCCTGCTGAAGGGGTCATACTGAAACTCACCATAGTAGCAAAGGAAACAGAAATAAAGACAATGGAGATGTTGCTGAGGTCAATGTCTAGAGCTGTTGCAGCTGCTGTTGGCACCACTGCAATCAACATTGACCAACCCCAAGTACATAAAAACTTGTCTCAACAGTAAATGGTCCTGGATACACATGACAATAGTCTGATGCCAATGCATATCTCAAGAACCATAATTGAACAAGGTACAAGGGTTTATCGTCAGGGTTCTTCATTGTGTTGAAAATAACAGTCGTCAGAAGGATTCAACAAACCCACAGAAAAGAACCCACAAAACAGGATCCCTCCCTTCTCCAAAATTGAAGAACCTCAACTTCTACAGGGTCAAATACGGAGGATGGTACAGCCAGAAATTTTTTGTGTGTTCTTCAGGGGTTTCGAGGTTTGGGAGTGGAGACAAACAGTTTCATGAGTCGTTGCACAGCAGAAGGACCAGTTTACCTCGTGCAAAATAGTCTCGCCATGACATCTGTTGGGAAGTTTTGGTGCCCCAACAAAAGCGCACCAGAACTGTAGAGATGATGGCTTGCATGGAGAAATGGATCGTGTTCATCAACAAAGGAGCTGGAAATTTCATCAGCTTCTCACCTAACAACACTTTGTTATACCTGCCAAAAAAAACAATAATTCAATGTTAAGATTTCAGTGTATTGAGAATGAAGACAATTCTTCTGAAGGACAACAACACCACCACCACCAGATGTTGCAGCATTTCCATCTCCTATTTCACCACTCAAACTTTGAGCTTCTGGGCTGGTGTTGCAGTTTTAGAGAAAAATTCTAGTTTTCTGTGACAAGCAAAGCAGAAAGGTCTGCCTCCACTTACAACGTCAGACAAGTGCTGAAGGTGTACCAAACCAAAACATAAAAGATGGTCTTCATGATAGTGGCAGTGATGGGGTTTGTCCATGCAGAGGTGCGCATCTCCTGCACAATAGTATCATCATCTTCTTCTTCGTCAGAGAATGTGACTCCATGGCTCTTGCCAAGCCTAGTTACAGTAGGAGAAGATTCAACCGTCATATCTCTGTAAGAACCATCAATCCCATTCTCCGTTCGCAGCACCCCATTATTCGATCTACCTCTTGATCCTGACCTGCGTTTTGGAGTTGAGTTTCCTGAGCCTCCAGAGCCATATCCTCCTCCTCCCAAGCCAAATTCACGCTCAAAATCCTCATCTGTGACTACTCCACCCTTGTCTCTTTCCCTCTCCCTTAGATCACTATGAAAAACTGCAATTCTTGCATCTGGAAGTAGTGCAGATGGCTCATTTCTGCTGGGGGCTGGTTTCGTCTTTGCTTCATTGTGGACAGAGATGGATACACTTTCAGACACTTCAGGTGGTGGCTCATTCTCCACAGATTCTGTAGCGGCAAACTCATCCACATTATGGAGCTTCACTCTCTCCAGCTCCAGAGAAGAAAGATGATGTTCCTCTGCTACGATTAGGGTTAGGTCAGAATTCTCCTCCATAACACTTGCTCCTTCAGATTCCACTCCTTCAAGATGCACACTGTGGAGAGGAACCGTTTCCAGGTTACCATCCCCGAAATCCTCCATCTCTCTGTCTCTCTTCCAGCACCCGGAATCCCAACTTCACTTAAAGCCAGCAACCAAAGCCTAATTGTCAGGAGTTGCAAACGAGGCAGACACCCACCCCTTCTTCTTCTTCTTCTTCTTCAACTATTTACACATTCTTCATGCGGGTTCCTTCTTCTCTACATCTAATGGTGAAAACTGCAAAATCTGCTACAACCGGAGAAGTTCACAATTTCGATTGCAAGGAAACCCAAGAAATTTTCAGCTGGGTTTCCAATACCAACAAGTCCTCCTATCTACATTCCCAGATCTTTACACTTGAGAAAAAGTGGGGGATCATCAAAAAGAGCTTCAATAGAGCTCCTCCTCAAACCCCACCCGCAAAGTCCCATTCACTTCCAGCAGCAGATTCAAGAGGTGGAGCTTCGTCTCTGCCTTTGTCTCTGCCTCTGTCTCTGTCTCTCTAAAAACTCAAATCAATTGGGAAAAGGAAAGAAAAACACTCCATGAAATGCAGCGGACACTCTAGTGTCCAATTACTTGACAACCCCAAGTTCGGATCCCACACATCCAGATTCCAGATCTATGCACCCAAAGCGCAGCACTGAATGAGACACACGAACCGAACACACTCCTCCTTCTTGTGATGATGAAGAAGAAGAAGAAGAAGACACCACCATCACCTCCACAACCGACTGCTGCTGCTTCTGCTGTTGCTGGTTGTGATTCTGATTCAGATTCTGGTTCTCGTTCTGCTGCCGCTGCTGCTGCTGTGGATCCAACACCACCATCTTCTTCCTCATCTTTGTTCACATACTACAGAGCCAAAACTAGAGCTCAGATCTAGCGACAAAAGACCCATGAAACACCTTCTCTTTCTCTGCAGCAACATACCCAAAGGCAGCAAGCTCGACATCAGATTAGCACTCCAAAATCGCGCGGAACCAAATCTGGTCTCCCAAACTCCGCAAAACAAAAAACCCCGCGAAGAACAGAAAAAACACTCTCCGTTCCTAACA
>Ga0116231_10006810_pt1 | contig 21427 bp, 14 predicted proteins | sample S1TSphgellanicum_2_FD_89695 | JGI IMG/M metagenome (GOLD analysis project Ga0116231, IMG submission 89695) | Host-associated microbial communities from peat moss isolated from Minnesota, USA - S1T2_Fd - Sphagnum magellanicum MG | ecosystem: Host-associated > Plants > Peat moss > Unclassified...
GGCGAAGATGCTTAGTTAGCCAGGGACAAACTCATTTGATATCTTTTTGAACTTATAGTATGTACCTGCATGCAGTAGAACAACCCACTCTCATCCATGTTGTAGATGTCACGCCATTTGTACGCGTCAAGAACTTGACGAATTCCCGGAAGGGCTACTGCAACAGTAGTCATGTCGACTGAACCGCTTTCCCCGAACCTGCGATGCTTCTTGATCCCGTGACGGACCTTGAAAGCTTCAAACCAGCCATTTGAAAACTCAAACGGCGGGTGATCCGGGTACAGGTGGTCAATGATTTTCATTGCGCTCTCATGTATGAGGTCCCCGCTCAGGTTGACGTGTTCCTGGTTGGCAAGGAACCATTCAGCTAAGGCAACCTCCATGACAGGGAATTTCACTGTCTTCTCACGCTTGGAGTTGAGGTTGGAGGTGGTGGCCTTGGTGAGCAGTTCCGCCAACCGTTTGAGTGTGCCTGACACCGTTGCTTGGTTGACCTTGAACTAATGAGTGTCCTCCAGCCACTTGATCAGTTCTTTCTGTGTGGCACCAGGATGATCTTTCTTGTACCGTACGAGGGCGAGGCGGACCTCGTCCGTCATCGTGGTGTATTGCTGACCTTTCTTCGATATGGAGAAGACTTTGTGCATGAGGATGTGACAGGGTGGTACTTGCAACACGGTTCTTGAGGTGGACCCACACGCAAACAAGGGTTTTTTTTCTGTGGAACTTCCCCCGGCATGCGAGTACGACAGCCACGAACTAACGCCTTAACGGTACAAACGATAACGGTAAAAAAAAGGAAAACGTGTGTGTATGATACTGTATGTACTGTACCTGCCTAAAGTGATAACCTGTATAAAGTGATATCCTACCTCTGGTCCCAACAATATCACTTTAGACAGGTTTTATTGTATAAAGGTAGATGATGTTTGGAGAGGATCAAAATTATTTGGGCATCACTACACTTGTCATGATACACATATTTTTGTTCTTTGTTGGTGTACTTATCTTATTTATCTTTACAAATTTTAGGTTTGTTCAACTACATAGTGATCCTATGTGCAAACCTTATGTTGTTATTGCCCCAAGCTAATGGATGAACATGTGTAGATTTTTGGTGCACCCATCCAATTAATGGGTTGTTTTGAAGTCTACCCATCTACTTGTTGGGTTTCTTTTCAAAATATGAATGTTGGGTAATTGATTTAATCATGCTTGTATTATCATTTTTTTTCCCCCTTTGTATCACAAGGTTTCATATCACTGTGAAATGTAAAAAACAATTTATATGACTAATTTTTAAAATGAATTTTTTTTATAAACATACAAATAATTATTTTAAATTCTTTTTAAACTTATTAAAATGAGATTCTTAGAAAATTGATTTGAAAGATTATGCAAGAATCGATTAAAATAAAACACAACAATTTTTAAATAAATTAAAATTTCAATATACAAATTTTTTTGACATATAAATGTTTTTTATTAATTTGATGTTATTTTAAAAACTTCAATAAGGTTTTGACGAAGATGTAATACCAAAAATCATAATAAAATTGATTTATAATTGATTAATTGATTGTAATTTTGTTGCCTTTTATGTTATAAAAATTTATTATTGGCCCAAGATAGTAGACATGCATGTATGATTTTAGGTTTTACCAAGCATGTATGGGGCAAACACAAATAGTTGATTGGTTATATATGACAAGTCCAATGTTTAGAGAACATACATCCAAAGAGGACCATTCTACAATTGACCTACCATGTTATGAGGTTTTGTTTTATCCTTTTACTTCGTTCCTTTCTCTTGTCATCAATGACAAAATAGATGGACACAAGGCTATGGCAAGTAATGTTTTACATCTCATTTTCTTATTAATAATAGACATGTTGTATGTCTTATGCTAGAGATTTGATGTGAAAATTTTATCTTTATATCAAATTGACTATTGACATAATTATTCTTTTGTTTTCTCATTATGTTGTACTATCAAAATGCAAATGAGGAGTGCTAGAATGGAAAATGTTTGATGACACTAGAAAAAAATAGGTCTCATGTTACATGCAATAAGTTATGGCAAATATTCATATTTGTATGTCACATGTGGATAGGTCTATAATGGAAGTACTATTTCAAAATAGAAGTACAAAATACATTCTAATGACTAAGGGGGAACTAAATCATTTGCAAAGTTTTAATGGATATTTAAAGAAGAAAAGAAAAATTTGAAACCTTGAGGTTTTGATTGTAAAGGTATGAAGGTAGCTAAAATGTACACAATTTAGTATTATAGTTATTGAATTATTGGGTTACTATCTATAATCTCTTTCATTCTGATTCTCTTGTGCCTCCCAATTGTAGATATCATTACATTATGCAACTTACAAAAAAAAGTTTTTTTTGTTGTAAAGTTGAGAAAAAAGTTGAAACCTACATTGGTTTTGTTGTTGCCTATGATTTGAAATATTGGAGATATTGTTAAGAATTGTCATGATCTAATGTGTGTTTAAATCGATCTTTATCTTTTGATTAAAAAATTGACTTGGATTTTTAAAATTATAGCAAATTGGGGTTTAATGCAAATGTCATACTTATGTTTATTTCTAAAATGTTTACAATTCTAATAGTAGGTTTAGATATAACCTATGGCACACAATAGGCCTTTTATGAAAATGATTAGATTGGGCCCTTTAGTAATCACAAAAATCCCTCCTACTCATATTATAGGAAGGTAAAATTTCATTAATGTTCAATCTTAAATCGATGTTAAACCATGAGTAGCATTCTTCTTCATGCCACAAAATATACATAACATGTATCTTAAAAATCGTTGAAAATTTTGAGATTTTTTTGCATTCAATCAAAAGATAAAAGCTACTTAGAATCACATTTACATAAACAAAAAAATGAAAAGAAAATTGTTTAGTTTGTTCTTGTCAATCATTTGCACATTCGCCAATACTCTTATAATTAGAAAGTTATAAACCTTTGGAAATTGCATCTGAATTTATTTTTTGCAATCACTGTCTTCTCATTATCAAATTAATTAACATAGCACCTTAGTCAACTTCTATTTTGAAAATTTTCAACTTGAATATTATGGAAAACATCCCCAATGGTTCATTATCATTTTAAGGCCTCCAAAGTGTTATTAATTGCCAACAATTCCCACATCAAGACTATTATTCATCATTGCATTTTTGTGCCAATATTAATTTCCTTGTAATAATTTGCATTTCATTGTTGATTCAAATGACTATGAGTTGCAAAAAAAGAAATGTGTTGCTACCGTAGCTAGATTTAAAGTTTATGCAATATTATAAGCATTTGTAAAAATAATGCCTTAAGATCTATGAGATTTGCAATTGTCAAAATGCAAAAAAAAAACTTGATTACAATTAGGGAGGAAATCAATGAATGAAAGAACTTGCCATGCTTGTTGTGGGTTCAGTTATTCAACCTTAGCAATTATTCCACTATTGAATTGTGCACAAATGGTATTCCATCAAATCAAATAAATCAATTCTTATTAATTTTTTTTTGAATAAACTTATGTAGTTCATGTTTGGATTTCTAGAAGTAGGCACATGGTGAAGTTCATCCTTGCATGAATATCATATGGTTTTTATGTGCATATTGGAGGTGGTGAAACTTGTCAAAATCAACTTGAATTGTGTATATTATGTCATTGTTTAAAAGATGTTAGGGTTGCGAAGTTTATCAGGCATTTTCTTTTTTATTGATTACACCATACAAAATTAAGGAAAAAATGTTAAATCTCTTGAAAAACTATCAATGAATATAATTACATCAAGTTTCGCAAGTTTTGAGGTGCAATTACCCTCAATCAACCCAAAATTGTTGATAGTAATTCTTATGATTAATGATAAATTGTTAGTAAAGAAACAAAGTCCATATTCTTGAACTAGCTTGAATACTACCAAGGTAAAATACCAAGACCAAATCTATAAGGGAAAAATTACACACATAGATATGGAACTAAATGTTGAACATGGGAGCCAATTGGATGTGACAACGATCAATTTATGTTGGGAGTTTATTATGGATTTAGGGTTGGGTGTGTAATGAAGTTAGATTTTCAACCTTGAGTGTTGTAATTCAATGATGAAAAAAAGTTATTATAATAAAGTTATATGATGTCAAATAATTTTTAAAAAACCATTATAAAATTATTGGTGTGCATTTACACAAATGCATAATTATGAATCAATTGCATATTCATGGTTCTTATAATTTATTTTAGTTTTTGAGGCCCAAACCATTTATATGTGACTTTTGAAATAATTCAAAATGAATGAAATTTTATGTGTTAATACTTTTGATATTATATTTAGTTTTTTTCCCCTTCAAATTGTTTGCACTCTAACATGCATTCACCTTTTTCTTTTCTTCATATTATTTTTCTATTTAAATTCCTTTTCAATTTTTGTACAATGTATTTTTGTCCAATTTTTTCATCACAAAAAACAAGATGAAAATCATTTTTGTATGTCCACCAAAGTGTTTTGTTTTAAAATCTTGAAAAATATAAACATTTTAAAAAACCACAAAAATTTAAAAACAATAGTTGCAAGAAGGTTGTTAAGTGTAAGATTATAAATTACATGTGAAATATGTTGCAGCTTCCAAAGAAAATTGAATAAATTGAAAGTTAAGAAGTAAACAAGAAATATTGTGTTTGAGGTTAATTAGATATGGTTGTTAACTATGTTAATAATTGAACAAAGTTGTGAGCAAGTTTCACTTGGAATGGGTTTCATAAGTACAAATTGACTAGTGCACAACCAGAACTATGTACATATTGCATCTTTGAACACAACAATCACCCATTTGTGTTTTCTTAATGACATTAAAGGAAAGATCTAAGATTCAAAATACCAAATATTGTGATGTTTTTTTGTTGATTGGGGTAATGAATTAACTCCCTTCATAGGGTGTCCATCTTGTAGATCTTTCTTAAATTACAATTTATGATTGAATCTTTGGATTTTTTGTTGTAGTACTTAAAATGTGTAGTTTTATTTTCAGCTACGAGCAAACACATCCTTGGGTGGTACCCTTAGGAATCACCTCAAAAAATGGTTAAAAAACAAAAAACAACCAAATCATTTTTCTAAACCCTTTACTTTAAATGTTTTCATAACTATAAATTATTGTTCCCTCATATTTATCAATTGAATGCAATAATATATGGCTTGCAGTTTATTCTGGAATTTAAAAAATTGAAAATTGTTAAAATATTGTATTTTTGATTAAAATGGCCCCTTTAGAAATTGATAGCTTTAACTTTGAGAATTCCTAACTAAATTATACTAACTCAATCAATTGCCTAATAAAAAATTAAAAATAGAATGACTTCCAAATTATCTTAGGAAAAAAATTCTCAAGAAAATTCTGAAATCATGTTTCAAATTTGTGTTCCTAACAAAAAAGTTCAAGGTAAGTAACTAATGTTATGTTCCTAATTTTTTTTCTAAATGCAATGATTAAAAACATAAAAATACACAATATTCTTGATATTATTGAAATTAAAAAATTTGTGGAACGTAATAAATTTATTCATTAAAAAAATGAAAATATTTATTTAAATATTTTCTATGATTTTTCAAAGTTTGATGGGTTAAGAAAATCAAGGTGTGACATTCCTAGTGGTATTACACAAGGATGGGCTTGCCCTTACATGCTTGTTTTCAAGTCAATTTGGCAAAGTGGTCATTCAATGTTTACATCATCCTTAAACTTCAACAACTTGTGTAATAAACAAAATGTAGGCATATCAAGAAAACAACATGCAAATATAAATTTTGCATCAATTTTTTACAAGTTTTTTTCAAAATATCAAAAAATTATTATTTTTATTATAAATCAATCAATTATTATTATTATTATTATTTTATTGTAGGGCATTTGTAATTAATGTTGTGTTGCCCTTCCTTCTTGGAGGTGTCACAATTTAATTAATAAGGGGATAACCCTTGTCACCCAACAAGTGTAAAGGAGTGTGATCTGAACTTTTATTGACATAATGAAACAAATTGCAATAGTACCTATATGTTATGTGATCCACACCTTTGTAAAATTTGGAGTTATATACACTTATTAATAATTTTACAAAAAAATTAGTTGCAATCACAAATAATAAGAACCACAATGAAACATTATACCTACCATTATTTTGTGACTAAATAATTCCCAAAAGGGATAGTTGAGAAAAAGAAGTTTCAAAGGTACAATATCGTTTAAAGTTTTTATAATCAAACTCTTAACTTTCTTCAAACCAATGGTTATCATTGCCATTAAATTATCATTAAATGTTGGGAAATAAAGGTGCATCGCATGTAGTTATTCTTGATTGTTGAAATTCTAAAATAATAAAGATCTTTTGTTAAAAAAATGAAATATTTTGAAAAAAACTAATAATTGCTAGTGATTTGTATAATATTACCTCATTTTATGGTAGAATTAGTTCTCATGAAAAATGTTAAGATGTTTAGAGATTGGAATGTGGGTATAATTTAGGGCAACATGTACATTTAACAACCCATACCACTTCTTGAAGTCCTTGATCACAACATTCATTTCTACTCCAATTGTAAAATGAAGTCATTTCACAATAACAATGAACTGGAGCATTATAAACTTAAAATGTGCAAATAGTTCATTATAAATCAAGAAGTTAACACTCATGGCCAACTTATAAATAACACACCACACTTGTGGTTCAATAGGATTGCTATTTGATATTGGATGTCTAGGAACTTACTTTATCAAAATAAGCTACAATTAATTAGCAATTCCAAACAAAGTAGACTTTGGTTCATTGTAAAGTTTTCTATCCATCTATCATCCTCCCATTTAGCAATAAAAATTTAAGAAAGCTATGTGATGTTTCATGGCTTTTAACCTAATGGCTTTAAATTCTATCACAAAACAATAAGAAAACTGGACATGATGATTGAGGAGTGCAAACAAGATGAGAAGAAACTATTCTATGTTAGTTCAATCGATAGTTGGGTTTGCATTGTATGGATTTCATATCCATAGAAAGAACAAGAGTGAAAATGAAATCAAAACATAGCAACATACACCCTCATCATAAACAACATATTTTTCCATTATATTGTCCATGGTAATAACACAAAATAACTCATCTATGTTGGAGGTACATTCAAAAAAAGAGAAAAAGACATAAAAGGTGGACACGACTTGTGTAGACATAATCCAAAATGTGATAGAACAACGATGAGAAAACAAAAAGATTTATGATTTCATTGTTTTATAAACATAAACAAAATTTGGAGGTTTGCAAGGAAAGCATCGTTAACAAACCCAAAAATACAAACCTATGAACATTGTAAAATGTAAGAAAAAAATGAACATGTGAAAAGAAAACAAATACAACAAAGGAATGAGATAATACAATTAATATTGGCATGTGATTTGATGGAGAAGATAAAAATACACATGCAATAACAAACATGAGGCAAAGTTGAAAGCATTTCCATGAAGCATGAATAGAAAACCAAGAATGAATCTAAAATAGGAAATGATAAATTGTTGGTGCAAATTCATGAATTTAAAAGAAAGTGAGTCAAAATAAAAGTAGAGCATGATGAAAAATGCAAAGTTTTGTACTGCTCATGTTAAAAAACCCTAGTTTCAGTTTTATAATTGCATAATGCTCATGTAAAAAACCCTAATTTTAGGTCTAAAATTATGTAATGCTCATGTAAAAAGACCCTACTTTTAGGTCTACAATTAAATAATGCTCATGTAAAAAAAAAACCCTAATTTTAGGTCTAAAATTGCATAATGCTCATGTAAGAAACCCTAATTTTAAGTCTAAAATTATGTAATGCTCATGTAAAAAGACCCCACTTTTAGCTCTACAATTGCATAATGCTCATGTAAGAAAAAAAAACCCTAATTTTTCTTCTAAAATTATGTAATGCTCGTGTCAAAAACCCTGATTTTAAACACTAATCGCAATTAGTGGCTAATCACCTACTTACATACCCACCCCAAAATTAATCCATTCTGATTAGGTCTAAAATTGTGTGATGTGGGTACCTGGAGTTTTGCAGAGACCAAAATGGGCAGTCTGATTGGAAGAAGAAGCTTCAAGCGCTGAAGATTGAATGGGGTAAAATGGATTTGCAAAGTGATTTAGGGATTTAGGGAGAAAAAGAAAACCCCGCAAGAGAAGAAGAAGACGAAGAAGTAGAGAAAAAAATTTAAAAGTGTTTTAGATCAACACACTGGTGTTCAGAAACATCATGTTTTGATTAGGGATTTGGGGAAAAAGGATTTCACCCACAGAGAAGCAGTAGAGGAGAAGAAGGAGAAGAAGATTCAATGTGTGTTTTCTGGGTTGTTTTGGAGATTGGGTTGTTTTGATTTTTGTGTTTTTCTGTTTGTGCATGTCTCTGCTTTTGTGTTTTGTGGGTTTTAGGGCTTTTGGTTGTGAGTGTTTTCTTGTGGGAAATTTTCAGAGAGAGAGAAAGAGAGTGAAGTAATGGCCACACCTCAAGCTTCAGTAGGTCTGGCATGGAAATGGGTACTGGAGAAATTGGTGGAGCTTCCTGATTTCCGACCTATGTTCCTCAAAGGTGAGAGCTTGTTGTTTCCGCTCTTTTTCTTCTTCATTTGCCCGAGGGCTTCTCTCTTCTGTTCCACCACACACAAAAATTCCAAGAAATGAAAACAAACTACATAAACTGGCTTAGCCCTAATTCACTTGAGAAATAGTTTCTTTCTTCTTCACACATCATTTTAGTGCCTAAATTGCAGTTGAAGAAAGAATTCCAAACAATCAGAAGAAAGAATTCTGAATACCCACGTGCTCTCTGGTTCATTATCTGGTGAGAGATTGGGTGTAGAAATACAAGATTTGGAAAAGAGAGACACCATCAATCACATTGTGGCTTTCCATGGTTTTTTTTCTTGGGGGGGCGGAGGGAGATAATAGCCTACTTTGCTTGGCTTTTAAGAGTTTTCAAATGGTGTAAAAAAAAATGCAGACATTATAGCACATGTCCCAGATATAGAGGAGGCACAATGCCATTCCTTACTAGAGCGAGTAGCCATTCGGTACCTGGAAGAGTTGGTTATGACAAATCAACTTGATGCCCGAGCTATTCCACTGCTCAAGCTGCTGATAGGGCAAGGTTCCAGAGACCCATCCACAGGAGTGGCAGCAACCATGGAAAACCGATTCAGTAGGGAGCTTCTTCTGCAGGTGCAGACAGAGGTAAATGTTTTTGAGCTTTTTTCTTTGGAAACTGATTCATTCTGAACTTACTCTAAATCAAGTTCAGCATAAAAGAGACTCTTTTCAGTTTCAGTGTCAAAGAGACCCTTTTTTATTTCTGTTTTCTATTCAAGATTTCCACTGGTTGGTTGGGGGATTGTACATGAGTTGTTTCATCAGTTTTGCAGAAAAGAAACTGCAGCATAAAACTCCCACAACCTTTTCATGTCTAGAAGTCTTGTAACTATGAGTTATGATGTTTACCTTTGAATTGCAGGCTGTTTTATCCATCTTGAGGAGGCCATCTCCCATGGCAAAGAAAGACTGGGCAGCTTATGCAAGTGCCTTAGACCATGTATTCCCCGAGGGTCAAGAAGAGCCGCATCTTATAGATCGTCGTAAAGAGCTTGCTCTGCTTCTCATGGTACACTGCAATTTCCTGGCATAGAGTTTTGCATTCTCCTCTTTCTGAACAGCAGTTTGTTCTTTACTTGGCACACTGCACCTGGCCTTCTGGAACCCTGACCAAAAATTGTGATCTCTCTTGGCTTGTGTTGTGTGATGCTTTGTGGGTATCAGGCGAAGAATCAAACAAATGAAATCCTTGCTAGATATTTAGCGAAGCATCCTCTCAATAAATTGAAGACAGATCTATGTGCCTTTGTGGCAGATAGGAAGTCATCCTTTGGGAGCAGTTTCTTGAACCAGGTGAGAGAAAGACGTCAGGTTTTGAAAGAGTGCAAAAAGTTGTCTTTTGAGCTAAACCTAAACTTTCTGAACTACTGGGTCTTTTGTTAGTACTATGCAAGATGGTGAATTGTTCTGAGCTTTGAATGAAACTGGAATTCTCAGGCTGAAGTAGCATTTGAGTTTCCTGTGTGTAGCTTTCGAAGGATGTATTGGTGGGCAATGCACCATCCTTTTCAGGCATTTCAGTGAAAGAGCATGTGGCAGCAGTGGTGGGTGCACATGAGATGCGTGAAATTGTGGGCACCGCCACAAATTCTTCTGATGGTGCTGAGAGTTTCGGAAGAGAGGAAAACTGCAATAAGGAAGTGCAGTCCTTGAGAATGAGAAGGGAGAGAAACACTTGCACAGAGCATGAGGATTCCCATCAGCAAGTAGCAAAGGCTTTGGGAAGAAGTGGAAGGAGGAGGAAGCTATTGGATTTGGAGGACCAAAATGAGCATGAGGAAGACTACAACAAGGAAGCACAGTCCTTGAGAATGAGACATGAAACAAATGCTGGCAGCACCGGGCAAGAGGAGTCTGATCAGCAGCAACCTGGGGACTCGGAGAAGCAACAACAGAAAGCTTTGGGAAGAAGTGGAAGGAGGATGCTACGGGATTCGGAAGACTCTACCCAACCAGAGGAAGTAACCCAGCTTGAGAAACATCAAAGGGTGAAAAAAAACAAGACAATCTCTGTGGATGCCTCTGCCAATCACCATAATGCGAGTCCCGTGGAGCGTCCAAAGGAAGCTGCTACCCAAGTAAGACATGAAAAATTCCAGAGCTTCTTTGCAGACTTGTGTAATAGATCCAAGGAACAGAGGTGTTCTCATTTGACTGGCATTAGTGTTGGAGCTGAAGTCAAGAACTCCCCGACATCACAAGTGCCATCCCACAAGTATGTCGTTCCTGAGGATGTAAATTCGGATGATGACACACTGGTACTCTCTTGATACCTTCTCTTTGGCAACCCAAGAGGCAGGCATGCCTGCATTCAACAGTATTGAAGAATAACTTGTGCTCTCCAGTATTTCAAAATCCTTCTACTAGTTTTTCACAAGTGGGTGTGCCTGACTATGCAGATAGTGCCAAAGGTAAGCACTGGTGATGATGATCAGATGGATTCCCTCAAGAATGCTGCTAGTCATGACAAGCCTGAACTGCACCAAGCAGAAGATGATGGAACTCATGAGAGGGGTGGTAGACTGGGAGACGAAAGTGAAATGAGAGAATGCGACACAATGGAACATATCGAGATTGGGAGTGACGACCATGAGGATCTCTGCCATAAGTGTGAGGAAGGTGGTGAATTGCTGTGCTGTGATGGATGCCCCATTGCAATGCATGCTGACTGCCTGGAGATTCTCGGGTTAAAGATACCTGGTCCTGAGGATGACTGGTTTTGCCCCATCTGTGCAGACAAAATGGCTGAAGAGCTTCTTGCCGATGTGAAGCAGGTTTGCTCTTTTGCCTATGAAGGGCAGGCTTTTCTTCCTTGACACCTGGAGGCAAACACTTTGTTTGACATTATTGTGTGCACATTTCGTTTTGCAAGACTCCTTGGAGTGACCCATGTCCTGAAAGGCAGAATCTAATAAGGTAGTGGAATCACCATGTTATGCAGGCAGCAGCTGATGCAAAGGTAGCAAAGGAAGCATTCATAAGAGAGATTTCAAAGAAACGTAATCACAGTCAGGGTGATGATCCCTTGCAACCTAAAGGACTGCTCCACAAATTAGCAGATAATTATGTGGTCAAATCTAAGAGTCCACATGTGGCTATTTCTGATGACACTGGCAACAGAAGTCCCTCACAGTACAGGCATGAAGAAGTACTCCACTCAAAGGAATTGAGAACAGAACCTGTGGATGGCACATTGTTCCCCTCTACATCTAAGGATGCAAAGGCTCATCGTCAAAAATCAAGAAACTGGGTGCGAGAGTCCAGTAGTGGAGATGACTCAGAAAATGTTGCACACAGAGGGGGATCAAATGTTGGTTATGTTGAGAAGCGAGTGAGTCTTGAGAAATCCCTGGTTAGTGAACGTACAAACATTGACAAGCATGGTCATTTGAGGGGGGATCATGATGCTGATGCAGGTCACCCGTCCACCAGCAAGTTTGAAGCAGTGAAAAGGAAAAACAAGGAGCAAGTTATTAGAGGTGGAAGTTTGCACACTTGCAACTCCAAAAAGCTTCAGAATAGCACTGGTGGCAGTGCACTTGCAGATGGGCAGCAAGTGAGGCGGTCATCTTTGGAGACTCGAAAGTCGGTTTCTGGGAATGAGGGCAGGCCTCAGGTTGCGCCACATGTGTCTGGAGGTGATGAAGGAGGAACAGTTTCTGGAGCCAATAAGGAGGTTGAAGACAACCATGATGTCGACTCAGAAGAAGAGCATGGTGATGGCAAAGCTAGTGGGCGAAATCTCAAGCCATTCTTCAGGTAAAGAATTAGTGTGATATTTTTCAACTGAGGTTCCTCTTTCTTGTGAGTTGGCATTGTCATCTAGTCCTTGTTCATGTTTTTGTTGAGCTAGCCAGCATCATGGCTTCAGTCTCATGTACCCATTCCTTCCAATCTTGGGACAGAAACTCAGCACATTGGTTAATGTCTGGGGAGGTTTCTCCATACTTATGCAGCTGCTGTGTCTTGTAGGAATGGAACGTCACACATGAGAAAGGATAGGGACTGTTTTAGGGTGTGTTGCATTTCCAAGAGTAGCAGTTTGATGGTGCCAAAGTGTTTGTATTGACTGCAGTGGGCGACGCCAAATTCCGGGTCTACGCAGGAAGGTCCTTCCTTGGACCAAGATGGAAGAGGAGGTCTTAATGGTCTGCCATCACCTGCTTTCTCTCTCTTCCCTTCTTATCATCAATATTTTCGGTTTCTACATACATTGTTGTCTTCTGATAATAGGAGGGAGTTGAAATAAACAAAATTGGTTTGGTTTTGGGGATGCAGGAGGGAGTGAAACGGTTCTCCAATGATGGCCTTTATGGATTTCAATGGAAGCGTATTGCAGAGTTTGGCTATGGTAAGTTTGATCCAAGCCGTACGACAGTTGATCTGAAGGATAAGTGGCGCAATCTACTGAAGGGCGTCTCATGATTATTTTTGGCTTGATACTAACTCTTGCTTCCATACAAGAAATGACTTTACCCACCCATGTGATTCTTCAACCCTGCGAGAAGTGATTACCCTGGCAACCCTTTTCTTCTGTCTGAGAAGATGGGAATTGGGTTTTTGCAGTTAGTGTTGTATTTGCAAATGCCACATGCATTTTTTAGCTCATGACAACCTGTGGTGGTGAATACAATTAGCCTTGTTTTGTTGCCTGTTCTTAAGCTGGTTGTTTTGCAGCAGTTGATTAGTAGTGCCATCATGCTTGTGTATGTTTTACAACTGAATTTGTAGTACAGTTTGTCTGGATGGCATCTCTCTCCCTGGTTTTTTCACAAAATGGAAGACTTTTGATGCCGTTTTTTCAGAGCCAAGCATGAACTTTATCTATCTGTTGTATGAATGCTTGATGGGATGATGACTCTTTCGGGAGCATAGAAGAAGCTGTGATTTTTACATGTTGATAGGCTTGGATTTAGCAAGTTTGGAAATCTGTTACCAAATTTGCACACCAAGAAGAGGTGCCTCTTTTTGCAATGCTGGTGAGGATTTCTTAGGGAGAAGAACTAGGTGTGTGGCCACTAATCTTTGGAATTTGTGAGGTGTAAATTGGAACCTGGAACCTACTAGCATGCTGGTGGATGGCTTTGCTGGAATCCTTGTGACCTAAAGCTCAAAAGAAGAGCTGTTGCAAGAGTCATTCTCTGTAGTGTTGATAGACACAGAATCAGTCTCCTTTGAGCTGTGTACCCTGGCATATCTTGTTCTCATGTTCTAGGTTTCTGCAAAGATGGATAGAGATTTATTAGCACTGCCACCTCCTGGATACCTATTAGCCTCCAATCCCCAATGCGATCAAGCTCCAAAGGCAGGCATGTTAACACACATTAATGGATAGTCCTGAAATGCAATGGATCTTGGTCCACCATCATGGCAATCTCATGGCAATCCAATCTCTTTCTTTTGGTGGACTTCCATCAAGCATTTTCTGGAAGTATCAGTTCAAAGCTTTTTTGGGCCGCTGAAGTCCTGTTATGATAAAATTCAAGTTGGGATTTTTTTTCTCACCCAATTTTGTTTCTTTGTTTATAATGTGTAATATGGATTTCACTCTGATTCTTTTTCTAACTGTGAAGGAGCATGATGGTAAGTACATGAAGTTCACTTAGATAAATCACTGTGCAATATGGATTGAGGATGATCATTAGTCCATTTTTTCTTTAAATTATGGTGATGGATTGATCTCATGAGCATTCAAATGGAGACAGTGAGCACAAGCGCACTAAACAAAGAAATGAAATCAGTATAATAATGTTAAGTTAAAATGTGATGCACCCTTGTTCTTAGCTTCAGAGGCATTCTTGATTTGTCTTCTGCAATATGGAAACATATAATAAGATAAATGCTTTCCATGGACGGCATCTTGAACCTCAATTTCATGCAGTAATAATTCAGAGCTTGTTGAGGATTCTCCTTTTCCATCATGACCTACTTGTTGAATTCCCAACCCTGATAATAACTCTATTGTTATAAGGTGGGGAAGGATTGCATTGCTGCAAATTGGAGATTGACAGATTGCCAGATTTGTGGTGATATTAGAGCATCTCCACTGGCACTCAGTATGTGACCATGCTGCACTGGAAATCTTGGATGAGGTACAGCATCAAACCAAATGTATTCACTGGAAGACTGCTGTGACCCTGAAAAAATGCACAGCCTTCAGAGTCCTGGAGGAGCTCCACAACAGTCTAATTAACACAATTAGATTGGTCCAGGTGGGTTGCTATCAGTAGTCTCCCACCTATTTGCAGTCCCAATTTCAGTTTTATGGGTGGTGTTGGGGAAAAGAAAAGTAACTAAAACTTGGATGTGAGAAATATTTTTGCAGAGTCATACTGAGCACCCCTGGAGATGCTCTTACATTCTTACCCTTTTAAACCTTACTTGTATATTTTACGGACCCAAAGCACATCATCAACAACAAGAGAAAGGAAATCATGGAGCTAACACCAAAATCCCAACAACACTGCTCCCCAAAAACCCCATCTGCAGCAACAACTCTGAAGCAACTATGGAATTCAAATCAGAAGTGATTCTTTTCTGCAAATCCACAGAAGATTAGTATACAAATGTTTTCTGTGTCATGGATTGCACTCTTGGGAGCTTGAAGAAGAAACTCTTTGAATTTCAAACTTTCACCACCTACCAAGAGTTATTCATCATAGGTGAAATGCCTAGCAGACAACAACATTCAGACAAAGCACTTGACTGAGAATTCTGAAGTTCTGCACCCCTGAAATCCTCTGAAATCAGGGGAAACCTATCAATCAACAGTGTGTAACTATCTATCAAAAAACAATAGCAAAGGTCAGAAGTAGGTAGTAGCTTGAAGTGTTCTAGGGCAAGTTGTTGTGTGCATGTTGTTCAAGAATCAAAATTGTTCTTTCTTGCAGAACAAAAAGGGTGGAGATCCAAGACCTGTACATCTGATGGTTTCAGAAAAGGTATGGGGGATTCATTCATGTAACAACTCGACTGTGCAAAGATGGAGCTCACTCACCAATAAATGCTCATGATGTTTCTCCAGCAGCAGCATCTTTGTCAGCAGAAAGAGAGAAAGATGGGTAAAGCCATCTCAATCTTCTTCTTCTTGGAGCTGGTTCAGCATTCAATGGAATCTGGAGTTTTTAGGTTTTGGGTCTTTTTGCAGCAGCAGCAATAGAGAAGGAGACTTTGTGACCATCTTGATCAGATTTCTGCAAATGTGTAGGTTGATGCAGTAACGAGGAGGCATTGTTCACATCTTTGGGGGAAGTGTCGTGGTGGGCTTTGGAGTTGTTTCCATCACCTTCTTCCCATTCCATTTCGTCTTCTTCCTCTTCTTCCATTTCACGAAACGTTCGAGTGGGTACTGCAAGCTGGTAGTTTGGGGCAATCAGAGTGTTGTTGAGCTCAGGTGGCAAGGCAATGCCTGGAGCTCCAATGATCTTGGGCAATGGAATACTGTTCCTCACCTTCGCCAACTCCACCAATGTCTGATTTGTTTGTGCAGCAGCCCCAAACAATATGATGAAGAAACCCCAAGACCAAAACTGGAATCCTGCATCCAAGAATGCATGCAACCACAACAGCAGCAGCACAAAGAAGGAAGTAGAAGAAGAAGAAGGTTTTGTAACGACAACACAACGTACGTACCTCGCGGGGAGGTGGCTGCGAGAAGGAGAAGTTGACACGAGATTGAATGGCCAGCTTCACATCATCACGATCGATGCTTGGCTTTCCAGCATGCTCTGAGTATGTCTGTGCATCACCCAGTACATCCACCACATACCTGTACCACAGATCCAGGAACTGGTTCACAACCCGCGGCTCATGATGCTCTACTCCCATTGATCGCAGTATCGATCTCACCAGCTTCGCATCCCTGGGCACCTCATCATCTTCCCCCATCTCCCTATCTATCTATCTGTCTCTCTTGCTTCTCTTTCCACTAAGAAAACCCTTTTGCCTTGGTCCCTGCAAAACCCACAATCGCAAGATTCGGTCGAGGACCAGTGCTCACAGTTGGACGGAAGCCTCTTCCGCTAGGGTTAGGGTTTAGGGTTTAAGACAGCCCACGAGCTTCGAATGTCAGCTTGCTTGGGAAGAGAAAAGAGAGGAGAAATGTGCAATGCGCGAGCAATGCTCTGACTTCTACTGCAGAGGAATTGAAAGCCAGGAAACTTCTCCTCCATCACAACCGAAAACCCAGAAAGAACAAGAATCCCTCTCCCCACTTGCAGCTTTTATACCTCTGGAGACAGGAGTCTTTCTTTCCCTCGCACTCATCTTGAAGAAAACCAACCGGTGAATTGTTCTGTCTCTATGTCTCTATCTCTCTTTTCAGGTGATGGACAACAACAGCGATTCCTTATATTGTTTCGCAATGGTTTTTCTTTGTAAGGACTTGGGGATTTAGGGTTTAGGGTTTTAACCAACAAGTTGATGATCAAAGGCTCCTCCTGCTGCTGAGAAAGTGAGTAACATCTGTCTGGCACTCAGAAAAAGAGCAACGGTTGGAGAGAAAAGAAAAAAAATTCATGTTTTTATCACTCCCCTGAAGAAAAAGTTCACACAATTTGTGTGTGTGTGTGTGTGATGTCATTGTTTGTTAAGGTTCTTTGTTCTTTTGCTACAGTGTACCTACACAAGAGAGATTCAAGCAAATTTCCAGAGCAAATGGAACAACATAATTTGGAATTTTACAAACCAGATCTTCAGCTTCCAAGAGGAGCAGAGATGACCATGGACTCAAAGAGGGATCGAGAGTAGTAGATTTGGGCTGACCTCTACAAAATCTTTATGTTGAGTTTCTGTTGCATCTCTGGAAGCAAAGGGAAGACTCAGTTATGATGTCAGTCAAGTCAGTTAGCACTCAAGAGACATGGCTAATCAAGCGAGAAAGGAAGGTCTCAGTATGATTATCAATAATTATCAACACTACCCCCCCACCATCAGAGGGATGCAAGAATGGAAGAAGAAGAAGAAGAAGAAGAAGAATGGTGGCTTGATTTGACTTCTTTTATTTTTTCAATAGCTGAATTCTAATTTTGGAGGGAGGGGGATTTGCATCATGCTGAGATGCTACATCGACTTTCAGCCTCATCATAAAGGAATGTATAGTTTTGGACACCAAGAGTGCGGAAGTAGCAACCTTCCGTGCTTTCATAAGCATACTCCTGCTTCGTTGAGGCTAAGCCACTGATGACACCCTTGGGGGAGATGATGAGCTCCCCTTGTGAGTGTTGCTTGTTTTTGAGAGAATTGAACGAGGAGGTGCTTCTTCTTCCTGGCACTAGCAGACCTGCCAGAGTTGATTGGGATTGCTGGTCTTGTTCAAAAGAATGATCGATACTTGCATTGATGAACACACTCCCATCAGGTTCAGAGACTTGATAGTAGACTAATGTCAAAGGGAAGTGATATGAGCTATGGTCGTAAGCAACGTCTTTCACTGGTGAATTCACAACTACTTTGCTGTCGGTATGTGTGTGCTGATGTATCACACTGAAGTTTGAATCCTCTGTAAACACGAGCAGATTCGAAAATCTGAAAGAATAAGTAGCACTGGAAGTCAAATTCCCGAGCGAAGATTCGACATACCCTTTGTATGAAATTGTTCTTGAAGCTTTGGTGAGGAACGAGCCATCTAATCCTTTGAAATCACTCTTGAGAGTGGAAGTTAAAGCAGGTGCAAAATACTCAACGAGAGCACCCTCTGTGCGCTCCAGGGATTTGTCAAGCCAAAGATGAAGATTTGCACCCAAAAGCCATGTCTGCAATGCATTGGTGACAGTTATAGAGAAGATGTGCTTTTTCCCATCAAGCAATGTTCCAAGAAAGGGAGTGATGTCCGCATCATAGGATGGGAGATTGAATGATCCAATTGCTGAAACTGGGCGCCAGAAATAAGGATCTACACCTCCTGTGTAGATCACTGGAAATGGAAAAACAGCTGCAGCTAAAGCTCCATCAATAAATACTACCACTTCCCGAAAGCTTCCATTGCCAGGAATCCCTGTGAGATTGTTGGCTTCGAGCCAAACATTGGGAGGATTGGTATACCAAAACTCATCATCTCCATGGAAGGAGACACAGATTTCAAGCACTGCTTTGTATGCATTTGTGGGTGTTTGAATGGCTTCTGACCGAATGTCTGATTCATTTTGCAACTGGAACCAGTACCCACCTTGGAGAGGTGATGGGAGAGTGAAAGGTATGATCAGATCTGCAACTCCTCCGTAGTTGCTGCTGCTTTCTTCTTGAGGAGTTGTTGATGATTCTGGTTGTTGATCTCCAGTATAGAAATGAACAGAAATTGTCACATTGTATATTCCTGTATATGTTTTGTCCACCACATTCGCCAACTCAACAACCACAGTTTGAGGTTGCTTCAAGAGAGATGAGTATCTGGTGATGTCTTTCTCCACATCCCAGACAATTCCTTGTGGTGATGGTTCAGCTGTACATGTTCGAAAAATCTCCACTCCACTCAACCAAACTGCAGAGATTCTGTCAAACTGTCGGCCTTTGCATGTTGCATGCCATTTCAAAATCACCTTGCTCCACTCCTGTCCTCCGCCACAGTTTGATGGTGGCTGGTATTGGGTTATGGTTGGTGGATCATTTATAGTATTAGCAAACAGATGCTGATGTAGCAACACAGAAGAGCAGGATTCAGTGGTACCTGGAAGAACATCTATGGGTTTGGTGACTTCAAAAAACACATGAGTGTCTTGGAGTCCTTCTTCTGCAAACTCAAGCTGATGATGATGTGTAGTAGTGAACAACTTTGAAGCTTTTGGAAAACTATGGGTTGTTTTCACTACTGCAGTTGCTTCACAATCAGTACTGAAGCTCAAGAGGAGAAGCAGGAGGAGGAAGCAGAGCTTGGAAGGTCCTCTTCGCTGTTGAAGAAACCTCCAACAGGAAACTGTTGGCAGGTTCCTGATGATTACATGCTTCTCCTCCTCCACTTCTTGTCCTTGAGCTTGCTGCATTTCCATTGAAACTGGAGCTGCTTCTCTATTATGTCCTTGCTCCACACTGAAATTTTGTGAATTGAATCAATCTGCAATTGGGTAACAGATATCAATGTCATTGTTACACATAGAAGATACATGGGAGAAGAATCCTGAAAACTTTCAACAAGCTTTTGCAATGATAGACTTGGTGATGGATGGACGGGTGTTCTACCCTCTCTCTCTCTCTCCATATATATATATATATACACATATATATATGGACTTGTGGATATGAACCTCACTCAATAGACTTGCTCTCTAGGGGCTTCCTTTCTGGATTTTGGATTTGGAATCATCTCTTTTGCCCTTTTTTCCCCCCATATCCTTCAGATCAAGCTTCAAGAGGTCTGAAAAAGTTCCAGTCAGGGCCTGAGTGTTTGTTCTCTGTGTGTGTGGGTGCAACAACAAGAGGTCTTCTGAATGTGCTACAAGCAAGCATTTGCTTGATCTGCTGTTGCTGCTTCTGAAGCGTCATCACCGTACCACAAGAAGAAGCCTAGGCTTCAGACATGAGGAGGAAGAGAATGCCATGAGAATGAAAGAGTTGTGGTCTTTGGCTTACCAGCAGAGTAGAAGAAGAATGCTGCTGGGGTAGAGGGAGGGAGAGAGAGAGAGATTCATTCATGTTCTCAATCCGAAGCTGCTGCTGCTGCTCTTCCTCCTCCTCATCTTCTCTCCTGTTTCTTTCCTCGTCGCCATGATACCCATGCAGATGAATCTGAGAACCAACCCCGCTGATCCTCCTCCTCCTCTCCGCTGATCTCCTCTCTCTCGTATTCTTCGCGGACTAGATCGATCTTGAGAGCGTCCTGCTAACTTCCTTGAGTCTCAGCGTTGCAAAACTCCCCGAACTTGCGCACATTCAACCCTTGTACAACACTGGGATCGTGAAGCTCATAATGCGCCGCGAACGGAAGCACTCTCTTTAGTTTTTCGTCTCTCTCGAGTCTCTCTCTCTGTCTCGGCGCTCTCTCTCTCGCCTGTTTCTATCGTCTCTCTCGTTTCTCTCTATCTCGAGAGATTGGCTCTCTGTCTGTCTCGTCTCTCAGAATCAGATCAGATCAGATCAGATTGAAGCAATGAGAGTGGGAGGAGACAGCAAACCAGATTTCTCTCTCCGTGGCAGCCAGCAGGAATTCTTCGGATCACATGCAAACTGTAGAGACGAGAACACCAGACGCTCTTTCAAGAAGCCGCCACTTGTTGCAAACTCCTCCTCCTCTTCTTCTCCTCCTCACAACAGCAGCGAATGGAAGCCGATTTCTTCTAGCCTGTAACTCTTCTTCTTCTTTCTTCATAACAACAACAACAACAACAACAACAACACTCTTTCTTCTTCTTGTTCTCCTTCTTGTTGTTCTTGTTGTGCAATCTTCTCCTTCTTCTTCGTCTCCTGCTTCGTCTTCTTCTTCCTGACTCCAGCAGCCGGATCTATACGCTGAAGTAGAAGAAGAAGCGGCCGATGATACAAACACGACAACTTCAAACCAGTTTCTTCAACAACAACTCAAAATCCCTTCAAATCCTCAAATCCTTCAAAGGAAAGAAACTACAATAAATCCAACAAACACACTGGTTTGATTTTGATTGTTCGTTTGTTTGCTTAGTTTGTGAAGATTGATGATGCAGTCCTGAGCACAGATGGTTTTTTTTTTTTTTTTTTTCTTTTTTTTTTCCTTCAATTGTATGTTAGCCGTTTTTTTTCCACTTTCTTTAATTGTTTTGCAACAAACACAA
>Ga0116231_10006812_pt1 | contig 21424 bp, 11 predicted proteins | sample S1TSphgellanicum_2_FD_89695 | JGI IMG/M metagenome (GOLD analysis project Ga0116231, IMG submission 89695) | Host-associated microbial communities from peat moss isolated from Minnesota, USA - S1T2_Fd - Sphagnum magellanicum MG | ecosystem: Host-associated > Plants > Peat moss > Unclassified...
AAAAAAAAACTGAAAATAACTTCCCCTAACAATTCCTAAGAATGTAAGGGTATTAGTTATGCTGATTAAGTCCTAATGTAGGGGTTTTGTAATGGAAATTGTGCCTAGATTTTTGTTGTATAAAATTAGTATTCCCTACTGGGATTTTCACTCATGGGTGGTGGGATTTGAACTTCTGATCTGAGTGGCAAACTTGTACTATACATCAAGTCATGAGGTCCATTTTCTGGTGTGGATTCTTCAATTCTTACCACACCAGCTGAGCTTTCCGAAAATTTAGCTACTCAAGTTATACTCCCAAGTCCAAAGCTGCAATCAAATTGTAGGCAAGCAATATTTGATGGTCAAGGTTGTTTTTCCTCAAGATCATTCATCCAAGGCTGCACAGTGCAGTTACTACAAAAGTATTTTAAACTAGAATTTTCTTAATGAAGGACAAGCTGGAGAATTATAGTGTAAGATGTCGAAACAACATCCTGGCTGGAGTATTTAAGTTTCAAGTGACTGCTTGCAATTTTATGATTGCAATCAACATATTTTTGGTGGCTAAATTTCACCACTTGACTACAAATTCACAAGGAGCCTAAGCAGGGTTTCTTTTATTGGTGAATTTTTGCCAAATTTTGACCTGAAAAATATGGGGAGCTCCCTCATGGCCGATAATAATATTCATTGCCTATTAGATTCTAGTTTCAATTACAGTAATCAGGGAATACATAGAATTTTAGTGATTAATGGCAGAGTCCTTTCCCATTGACATTTACAATGGGGTAGTGTGACAAAAAAATAAGTTCAGCACTAGAAAGCAGACAATTTAGGGTTAGGCCTTTTTTTGTCTCCTTTGGTTTGGGATTTAACTTGTTGGAGCTTTCGACTTTTGTGATGATGAGCACTAACATAAACAACCATTGGATTAGGAGTGGCGTGCATCGAAAGCTGTAGGGTTTCATTGCTCTGCAAACTTTGGTGGTTGGTGATGCTTCTTCAGGATGATGCTAGGATACACTAAAACTAATGTGATTTTGGGAGGATTTTGGTGAATGAAGGACGGCATAAAAAATCAATGGTGTATGTGGAGGATGTTTCAACAAGAAAGTTTTCTTTTCTTGGCTAGAATTGGAAGCCTTGTGAATCATGTTGTCAAGAATGCTATTATGGAGACTAGCATATCCAAGAAGGAGGTGGAATGCAAAAATATATATTAAACAACAAAAGGATGGGAGGGGTCATGACAACTACATAGCTAAATAATTGTGTGTTTTTTTGTTATGTTGCAAGAGTATGATTTGTGTCACTATTCTACTAAACAAATGATCCAAAAACTTTCGTTACACAATGATCAGCAGTTTAGTGAACTAGAGTAGAAGTGAAACTAGGTTTCTATTTTGTGAATATAAGAAGGATGATTAGACATGATGACAAAGTCTAAGCTCCAAGGTCTGCTAGGTCCTGCATTATGCCAATGGAAACTTGGAGAGAGTGTCAAATGTTTAGGTTGAAAAAGTGAAAGGTTTCACAATAATAAGGATTTGAGTCTCCTAGGATTAGGATCTATTTAGAGCAATTGTGCTCAAAGAGTTAAATAGTTCATGAAGGGAAATGAAGTTTGGAGTACTGGGATGAGAGTTTTTTTGTCAAAGAGTGTGAAGCAATGTCCAATTGAACTATAAAAGTCTAAAGAAACAATAAAAGGATAAAAGGGTGCATATGCTTTTACATAAAGGTTTTCTTATAATGTCATGTTTAGAGAGAGATTTAAATCTAGAGAAAGAAAGTTGTAAGGTGGGATTGGCAGTTTCAAAAATGATAGAAAAAAGTATTGACAAAATGCAGGGTGATATCTTGGATGAAAAGACCAAAGAGGAGAACATTGAAATCTGATCCAATCTATATTTTCAGATGGCATTTGTTGATTTGTATTCCTTTTTGTTCCCATCGTCATCTCTACTGAAGAGAAAAGGAAGAGGCAGCAGACTGATGTATAACTTCTCGTATTCTGTATTAGTAATAAAGATACGAGTGTCTCTTGGGTTGGTATATAACATATTCATAATAAGTATGCAGTAGGGATTAAATTCTTGTTATTCCTCCTCGTTTTGGTTACTAGTAAAACATTTATCAACTAACTTCATATGTCATTTGCCTAATCATTTTCTTTCATTGTCTCATAGATTCAGCTCTTGTCAGCTCTTGTTGAACTTGTTTTCCTTGTCGAGTCATCTCAGTTTCAATTTTGTGGTTTCCACATTCCAGTAAATTTGACACATGTGTGAACAGTGCACACTTTTCCACTTAAAGTCATGTCGGCCTTCCTCGTAGGCCACTGGTGAAACGGATTAAACTATTGTGGGCTGCAGACTCCGTTGATTATCCAGGGCCAGATTTAGACATGTGAATCTTGTTTCTGAGACTCAATGTCAGGATCAAATATCTACTGTGCATTGTAGCGACCTGGAGCTAATCCCACACAATGTGTCCAGTGTAAGATCTTGTGCAACGGTTGTCGAGTCGCCACAAATCTTTTGACACAACGTCGTGTCTGGATCAGATCAGCCATATTTTTCTGTGCGAAATTTCACACAATAGAAAAGAAAGAAAAAAAAAACTTATGAAGGAACATTTCTGTCACATATTCCCTGACCTTCGGAGGGAAAAATCACCAAATTTAAAAATATAAGTAATTTTTAAATTTCTCTTGCCATGTAAATCACTATCTTTTTATTTGTCTGTGTACTTTGAGGGATCTCCCTAGAGAGAAGAAAACACAGCATTACGCCAGGGGGAGAAGCTCATATTCTTATGTGTTCCTATGTTCCCATTTAAAAAGAGAGTAGTAGTTTACATGCAGGGCTCTGGTTCCTGTACGACAGGGTTCTCCTGAGGAAGGGCCACCTGAGGGTGTGAACCAGTGTCGCGCAGGTATAGAATTTTCTAGTACCCGTTGGATCTGGTTCTTACAAAATCATTTACAAAAAGTTCTGGTTTTCACTCTTCTTTTTTTTTTATAAATTTCTACACCCAGGCAAGGTATCATTGTTTTTAAAAACTAAACTTATTCTCACAATGCCGGTTCTTATAAATTTGAGAACAGCCGATTATCATTTGAAGATTCTCACAAACCTGTTGTTACTTCTTTTTTTCCAAATAAAAAAATCATAACCAAAAGTTGTGGAGTCCCCTAGAGACACATTTCCCAGGCATAACGGAAGGATCCACTTGAGCTTCAACATGCTAACCACCATGTGTTTCCAATTTAGCATGGGCCGAGCCACTTGTTGAAATTTTTAGCCAGCAAGGAGTACTAGCTGGTGACTAGCATGAGCAAGTTGATCTGAAGTACCTGATCTTGTGTGAAAATCTTGGAAAACTAGCTCTGTCTCGGCAGATGGACTAGAGCCAAGTAGTCAAAACTCTAATGTGCATGGCATGCAGGCTGGAAGACTGACCTCTCAAGATGGAAATGACACAGACATTTGGGACATAATTTGACTATCTAAGGCCTGTCAATGAAGTCTTATGACATCTTTCCATTAGGCTGCTGTGATCACAGCGGCTTTCCAGCAATTGCAAGAGCTGTGAGTCAAATTGTGACTCGCCATATAGTGACATCTGTCTTTCTTTTCATGAGAACATGTGTTTGCAGAGTTTCTAACATGACTAAGTACAATGCATTTGCAGATCTTCAACGGTATCTAACTGTCTCTACAGCAAGAAATAAGGCCCTATGTCAGTGGCTTTCCATCAGGCTGCTCTGATACTAAAGGACAGAGACCTTTAGAAATTTCGACACAACTTGTTAGTACAAGTCTCGATAAATAAAATTAGCTCGTGTGAGATGGCTTTACAAGCAGTGGCTGCAGTTCAAGTAGCCGTCATCGCGGTGCGAGACGTCTGCAAAAAAACGCAGTTTTTGTTTCTCTCCTGAACTAGATCAGATGTCAGAAACGCAGCGATGATCATCTGCAGTGTTGTTGGATATTATATGGTCTCCGTAGTCCACCACTGATCTCGAGACATGAGCTTCTTCTATGACATGATCATGAAGTTTCTCTGCCAGTAGTAGACCCAACTACGTCTAGTGCACGACTCTCGAGACAGTTGCTAGTTTTTCTATGACATCATGAATCTCCTGATCTGTAACTAGCTAGTACCCTAGTATGAGGACCTGGAACCCTCCCAAATCTTCACTTCATTTTGTTGACTTTGAGTTCCTTTCTTTTTCTTTTCCAATTTTGTAATGTTGCAAGATCACGATTAGGACAATTTAGCCAGATTTGGCTCAAAACTTGATATATGAAAGTAAAAACCAGTGTTGGTATGTTTTAGAAGCCCTTCTGGCCAGTATCAACACTAATAGTAAGCTTCTACGATTATGTTAGACAAAAATGGTTCTAGAACGGTGTCGGCTTGGCAGCTTGCTTGAGTGTCTCAAAAACACATAAATATTTTGAGTATTTGGTATATTTTAGAATGTCAAAACACGTTTTAATTTTAAATGGTAATTTGAGTTAGGTGGAAGATTCTTAGATGCAATCAATGCAAGCATCTATGAACATCTATTTTGATACATTTTCAAATCACGTGACACATGGGCCTTCTTATTCTTCTTCTTCTTCATGTGGCCATTATGGGTTTCAACTTTTAAATGTGCTAGCCTTCCAACTTGGTATTTGGTGAAAACTTCACCATGAACATTCCATTTGGGACCCATTCATAAACTAATGTATGATTACTTGAATTAGATATAACTAACTTCAAACTTAAAAGGGTTTCGAGTACTAAAGTATATCATATTAAATATGTCAAGAGAGGTGATCACCTTGAGTTGGTAAGGTGGACCAAAAATTGGCAAAAGAAACCATGGACAAAAGTTCATTTCGTATTTTATTTTACATTTTGTCTGAGTGTTATACTATGCATATAGGGATACCAAAGTTACAAATCTTGATTTTGAAATGACATTGTATTCAAAGAAGGCTTCCAGCTGTGATAGAAATTTATAACGACTTGAATGTTGTTCTTAAGCTCCTTTTCCTTCCAGAAATGCATAAAAACGAATTTGCCATTCCCCTGCAAAAAGAAGCTATTACTGTAGTACATGATCGGTTTTGGTGATAATTAAATTATATTTTAAATTACCAAGTTTTTGAAAAATTCACTACCCAAAGTACCAAGTTTTCCAAATTTGCAGTCTTGAAAGTTTTGGAAACCTGAGGATTAATCCTAGTCACTAGCATGTTCATCTTTTCTTTTTCATCATAGTTATATATGCTTCACTTGGTTGATATGATATGACATCAGACTTTGGTGGAGAATTGAATACTACGAGTGCAAAAGTTTGGTGAATATCATTGTGTTATTATCAAAATCTGACACAAGGTTGCTTTGGAATCCTCCGAGCATTCTACCGCAACCCATTTGCCTTCTAAAGTCAGTAGAGGTGAACTAAAGAGGGCCAAAGAAGAATCAAGGAATATAAAGGCAAACGCAAGCAAGAATCAATAAATATAACAGATGGTTGTTATGTATGAAAATAGAAAAAAAAGTTATTGATATCCTCATTCATGGAGACCAAAAACCTTGGAAAATGTTATATTACATGTTGAAATGCATTTTAGTAAATAACTTAATTATTCAGCGCCCCACTGCCAAATCTGATTATGTACTATTGTATGTTTGGCATCCTGTCACAAATAGGGTCCTAAATTGCTCCTTGAAATGATGGGCTCTTTTGAAATTGACCCCTTGTTTGATAGAGAAGGAGATTGTGCCCCCCTAGATTTCAAATTCAACTTATAGGCTCTAGTGAGCAGCATTAAAAAAAGCCAGGATAAGAAGTATAAGCTCAAAGCAAAAAGATATGGAATAGCACAAAGGCCATTACCACTTGCCTGCACCACCCGATAATGTATGGAATGTTCTCATAGCTGGGGTCCTTGATTATGAGAATATTCTTATGGCAGGGGCCAAGTAGTCTAGGGTTTTGGGTCCTCCACCACTGATTATGAGATATATTCTTGATACCTGTCACTATTCGCAAGAAATATTATTTTCAAAATCTCAGATTACTTGACCCCGGATACTAATGGAATACTTTCATTACCATGGGTAATGGACTTAAGGTGATTAAGAATTCTATACTAGTGTTGTGCTTATAATTGTCAATAGTCATATATATGACATGTAATGTATGTCTACGTGCCCAAACTTTTTACACTTCAATTTACATTGTGTCATGTAAATGTTTAAGGGTGTGTAAGTGAATATATTATATATCTATAATAACTATACCTACTTGCAATCCATATTAATTAGTTGTGGGTACATTCTAGTGTGGGTGTGTCCCAAAGCTTAATGTTTGTTTTGCAATGGGCCACTTTGATTGGCCTATCACCAATCATAAACTCAAATCTACCCTCCCCAAAAAAAATGACATGTTTTGACACTATTTTACATGAACATGGGTAAAATCATATAAATAAATGAAATTGTTTTACACTTATAGTGTTTTATATTGTATATTAAACACATTTACACAATTTAACACATACACCAACATAAATAGACCTTATACACATACTCAGAGTGTTAATAAATTTCATTATGGCATTTACCCTTACAGGAAGTGTAAGTCCTAAACCATATACACACACAACACTATTCTCTCTACCAGAGGTAATCGCCATTTTGCTATTGAAGTGAAGCACCTGTGAGGACTGCTGTCAACGAGAACCAGACTACCGTACTTCTGGGCTCTTCGTTTTGTGTTGGAAAAGTCAAGTTTTCCAATCTGCAGTACCTAGAAGATCATATATCTGGATTTTCGTGCTAAAAATGTCAAGTTGTCCAATCTGATCTGCTTTGAACTTTGAAGGTGGTCAGTGCTGGAAGTCTAACATAAGCAACCAAATGTCAACCCTTGTAAGCCATGGAATTTGCAATTGTAAATAGAAAATCTGCCAGACAGCAAAAAATCAGTGAGAGCATCAGGACTCAGAAGACACCCAGATGGTTAACAAGCATTTTGTCAATTTTGTGATGTAGCCAAAGTGGGGATCATTCATAGAAAGATTTAGCCAAATTTTTGGCTAGAAACAAGATATGGAAGTAAGAATATTTAAACGTCCACCAATATTTTTGGCTACCTACTTCAAAGTCAAATATCAAAATCAGCCAATTTTTATTTTATTAATTACGGCGAGTGAAACCCCCAAAAAAACACTCCATTATCATATTTCAACATTTTAATTTCTCCTATTGGCGAAATTTTGCCAATTAAAAAGAAAAGGGCTGTTGACAAGCCATACTTAGGGACCCTACTTCATTCATTATTCGTCCTCTCTCGCCCATACCCCTTGTTATCCAGCCAACCTGACAGTTGACATTGGAACACTCCCGAGTTGTCAGAGCCGCTATTTGAAGTAAATCTGACTTCACAAGAAAAGCAGGCAATTGAAGAACTAGGCATCGCCATCCTGAACTTAGCATACCAATGTGATCATCATCATCATCACAGTGTTCAATTGAGCAACGCTCATTTGTCTTGGGAAGAGATTTTAACTTTAGAAACCCCAGTTTTGGAAAAACTCCGTCACCTCATGTGGGCCCTTATTCTGGTAATATCTTCTTTGCATTGACTCAGTTTATGACTCATTCTTTCTTGTACGAGGGTGCAAACCATCCATCATATGAAAATTATTTGACGTGGGAACCACCCTTGTGGTTACGAGTTGGCCTGGAGCTAATTAGCAACCACGTTGAGCGTTACATCCTATTTGTGGTGGATGAAAGTCCATCCCATCCAATCCCTCAAGAGCCTTTTGCCTTCGTTACATTCCCAATGGTTGTTCCTTGCTGATCCATCCCCCAAGAACCTTTTTGGATCATTGTTTGGTCAATGGCCATTGGCCATCGCCATTGGAAATGAAATGAACCAACAAGGTTCTAATTAATGATATATATGTTGTTGTATTTTGTCATATTGACATCTACAACTATCGTTATATATGTTGTTGTATTTTATCATATTGACATCTTCAACTATTGCTATCCACACCACATAAATCAAATAACATAAAATCACCCTAAATGACACATCATCTTCAAATTCCCCTTATTTAAAACAAAGGTCCCCTAAAGCTAAATAACATAAAAAATTCATTTCATAAATCCATTTCAAAAATGAACACTTGATTCTAAAATGAAAGGACTAATAGATCAAGTGTAAATGTGAGCCTTATCATTAATCACCTATCTCATTAATCAACTAATCGTAATCGCCCCAAATCATCAATCAAATGTGAATCATCGTGAGAAAAAGCTTGAAATATTCTTAATATTTTACTACAAGAATAAATATTTAGGCATACTTAGTGCATCGAAAGCAAAACCATTTTGTAACTAGTACCCCTTCCAATGGTGATGTCAAATATCCCATATACCAACCTATGGAACACCAATTATAAATCAATATAGTGGATACCTTTAAAAATTGCTTGCACAAAATCCATTATAGGCTAATGAGGACAATAACTAAAGATGGATGAATTTGGTTATTCATAATAGGAAGATGACATAGTGCACAATTATGCATGTGGTCCTTCCATGTGTGACCATTTTGACCCTCCAACAATAACATTTCAAAAGGTAACACCTTGCACACACGCAAAATAACATGTCTTTCAATCACATCCAATGTAGTCAATGTTGTTTACTACATGTACACATAATCTTTCAACTCAAAGCCAATAATCACTTCCTCAAATAATGACATATGTATCTTAGTGTTGAAAGGTGAATGCATCGTTGAATGGTTCACTTTTGGTGATACAATGATCATTGTGTTAAATGTTTGTGGTGCATAACATAATTTTGAATTTGTCAATTAACAATCAATAGTACATTAACATAATGATTATAAACACATTTGTAAAATTATTTTTTGAAAATAATTCATTCATTATCAATAATGGACTTTTGAAGTTCAAAAATATGCACTAATCAGTTGACTAAATTGGTGATAAATTGAAGAATTCATATTAAATTTCATTCCAAATTGTTTATAACGACTAAATATGCCTTGAAAAATGAAATAATAAAATTTTTTCAAAAAATCTTTTTCTTAAACTTTAAACAAATGTTAATTTAAAAAGTTTAAAGGGTCAAAATTGGACTATGTTTCCAAAACTCCTTTTCAAATGGGTTTTTTTTTTTTTCCAATTTTTTTTGTGCTTGATGAACATGTTTTTAAAACCTTCAATTTGGCCTTCATTCATATGGATTTTACAGTGCAATTTTGTAAATACGTACCAAAGCAATTGAAACCATTGTTTAATTTTGTGTATTTAACATTTTAGAGAAAAAACAAAAATGGAATTTGTTTTATACAATTTTATTTTCAATCTATCAATATACATATCTTGAAATTTTGAAAATCGGTCTAATCAATGAAAATAACCAAAAAGGTTTTTTAAACAATTGTAACCATTATTTTTACAATGTAAAAGGACTCATGACTACCTAGCTATTTTTGGCAAGTTTTTAATAAAAATTTTAACACAATCATTTGAATAAAAATTTAAATGTTTTAAAGAAGATTTTTTTTAAATGAAAAAAATAATCTTGAAAAAAATCTAATGGCTTAAGGGTGTGGGTGTGGCTCATGATTGAGTGCTTGCACTTTCTATGAGGTTTTTTTTTAAAGATTTCCAATGGCATCCACCCTAACAAATGAGATCATCAACTTTAGATATATAAGCTTCGACCTAAGTGTAGAAGGTTTCATAGGTGGTTGAACATTTGATAGTCACATATTACAATTTTGAAATCTTAGAAATTAACAACCATGTCCATGTGATCATTCTTTAAAAACTTGATATGGACTTGTATGTAGTGTTTATTTACCAAAAAAAGAGGCATTCAACTATGCATTCACCTTGAAAATTTATCAAATTTTCCATAGCCATTGGTATTACACACCAAAATAGAAATCTTCACATGTTTGAAACAAGACATTTGAATTATCCAAATTGATTATTGCCATTACATTTTGTCAAATTGAAGTTGGTAACTTGAGCTCATGACCAAACAATAGAAAATACGATGACTATAATGTAAGAAAAATATTCAACTAAGTTTATACCCCATGGCTAACCATGGTGGTTATAGATCCTAGTTTCTAATATGGCTCTTTTTCACCATACTTTTGCAAACCTCATTTCATCTATTCAACTAATCCATATGCTTAGGATGGTCTTGTGAAGTTGTACGATGATAAATAAGTGATTTTGGACATATCTTTTGAAACTCCCCATGGAATTTCATACCTTGGTCAATGAATACATTGGTTGGAACATCAACCTATTAAACACTCTATCTAAAAATGTATAAGCAATTTCCTCACTACTACCATTTGATGATGGCACTAACTTTAGCCATTTCAAATATTTGATCATATAAAAAAAATTAAACATACTAAAATTATTTCCAATTATCAAACTTAATGGGCTTAGAAAATCCAAACTTAAGCAATAATTAAACCTGATGATGAGAAATGGTTATAAATGAGGTGTCATTATTATTTGACAATCGCACATTACACACCACACATTAACAAAAAAATTGTTGAATCTATAGTTACAACCCTCTCCACTAGTATTACGCCTTGACCAAGTTATAAGTTCATAAAACCCCCAAATGGTTTAACTCTTTGTGAACATACCATATAAGGCCTTCACAATGTTTTAATCAAAAAAAGGATTATCCCAACTTGTAGGAGGGAATTGCCTTCCCACTTGATTAAACCTTGAATATACCTTGGATAAACCTTGGCTAAACATTGGTTAAACTAAAATTTGGTTATTATTTGGCAAAACCTTGGCAAAACCTTTCTTAAATTAAATTTTGGATATCATTTAGCAAAACCTTAGCGAAACATTGGCAAGACATTAACTAAATCTTAACCAAAATTTGGCAAATCCTTGGTTAAATATTGCCTCAAAGAAATTAAATAAAAGCCTAAACAAAACTTGACTAAACATTGGCTAAATTAAAACTTGGTTAAAATAAATTGGTTAAACATTCACAAATTTAAAATATGGAAAAAGTCAATTCTATTTAAACCTTGGTGAAATTAAAATTCATTAATAGTAATAATAATAAATTATAATTATTATTAAAATAATTAATTAAATTTTATTAATAATAGCTATTACATGTTAAATTATAGCATATAATTAATAATCAATAATCTTGCTTTCTTATGTACCTAAAATGTTTATTGAATAATTAGCCTAGTTTAAATACCTACTTACATACATGCATGCCTACCTATTCATTTACCTATTTACTTAATTATTTTCCTAGCCTACATAGCCCACCCATAATATATGAAAAATGTATACTTAACATGCCTTTAACATACACTATAAATATACCCTAATATATTCCAAAACATCATAGTGTACATCAAAATATAAGTACACACATAAAGGTAACAAAGTTGTGACTACTTTGCAATTAATTTGATATAAAATCCTCTTATAGGTAAACACATAAAACAACGAGCCAAAAACCATGTCAAATCATATTCAATTTTATTTACTTTAATATATGCCTATATGGTGCTCCTTTAATGGCATGTTAATCATGACAAGTTGTGTTTTATGATGAATATGAATGTTAAGAATTCTAAATTAAACCATTTGATCTTTTGATTTTGAGTTCTGATTGGAGCAAAGGAACTTTAAAGTTGACCAAATGTTTTATCAAACAACATTATTTTCACAAAGGGGCCCTTGATTTTCATAATATGCAAACTCATTGATGTTGAATTTTTTTTGTAATAATAAAGGACTATTAGACACACAATATAAGGATTATACAATTTGATGTTTTTCCAAAAAAATTGAAAATTTGAATCTATTCGATGTTCATGAGTCTTTTATGACATGTAAATGTGATACAATGTAAACGGTGTCTAAAACAAAGTTGCAACTTATGATACATTAGAATAAACTTCAAAATAGTTAACATGTTTGAGCATGATTTGAAATTGTGATCATTTTTCAAGACAAAACACAAAAATCTAGTGCAAAATCTTACACTTTTAAAAAATCATATTTATTCAAAAATGATTAACAAAAAAGACATGATATATTGGGGAATTTATAATAAGTAAAAATAATAATTTTAAAAATGTTTTGTTAAAAGTTTCCTTTTTACAAAAAAGTATTTTTTGGCCAAAAACATATAATCCTTTGAAACAAAGTAAACAAATTGAGTCATTGATTCATGATTACACCTTCTTGGATGAAAAGCCCAAAATGTTAATCAACATGAAAAGATGAAAAATTAATAATCACAAATTAGTTGCACCATGGTCACAATAATAACAATAGATTGAAGAGGAAGGTGACAAGTTGTAAAAATGACAAAACATAGTTGCAAATGACAACTAGTCACATGTAGTCACAAATTCGATGGTTGCATAATACACATTTTCTTTTAGTGCATGCAATTTATTGTCATTTTTTTATCAAATGAATTTAATGTTGTTTTGTTTCAAACTTTTGATAAAAGATCAAACCCTAAAACCTGAGCATATCACATTGCCCAAACATATGGTGTATTAATAATTGATTTTATGCCCTTGCTGTTTGTTGTCCAACCCTTCACTAACCACAAATATAACTCATTATTTGTTATATGGTTAGCTAATGCCATATATTTTCCAATAAAATCTTTCCAATTATTTTTATGTTCCTCTGACAATAATGGATTTATAGTTCTAAACTTCTAAACATTGTTAAAAATATGGGCAATTTTAAAAATTGGCACATAAGCATCAATAATTTATCCTTTGGGATCCAATCCTTTAGTTGGCAACTTCTTCACTTCCTCAAACAACTTGGCATCCTAGAACCTATAATCAACCCAAGACCACTTGGGATATTCATTATCAATATCCCTTTTCTTTAGTTTCCTTTCCATTTTTTCCTTCCCCATGATTTGCATCTTCAAAACAAGTTCACATTCACAAGACCAAATTGATGCCAAAAGGACTCTCATGTGTGCATAAAGAGACAACATCAAGGAAGGAGTCATATAAATAATATTTCATTTATCATAGTAAACATTAACCTCCTTACTTGCATACTTTCAACAACCTCTCCTTTTAATTGAAAAAAATAAAAGACAATGCATTTAGAAAGAAATGAAAATCATTACTAAACAAGGCATCTAAGGCAAGGGATGTAAGAAAATAATTACTATTCTGTGGAAACACCTAGAGTGTTTTCTTTAAGCACCCCCTTCTTTGATGGCCTAGTGATCAAACTAGTTCTTCCTTAAGCAACACGCAAATGTGCACCAAGCACCTCCTATTTTCATAGAATGGTGAATTTTTCTAAAAAAAATAACAAATGCACACAACTCCATTAAACAAACATTTAGTGCTTTGTTAAGGATATATTAAAACCAAAAGTTCAAATTAAGGAATCAAGATTGAATTTGCACCCACAAGTAATAGGTCTTGTTCGTCAATATTTCATGTTTCCCCAATAAACATTAGTTATTACTTTTGTAAACCCCTTCAATACTTATAATTACTTTTCAAAAGTTACTTAGTCCCAACAAAAAAGGAAGGAAAAAATAAAAATTCTTGAAGATTATTTTGCGTAATTGACTTCCATTTACTGTTCCAAGATAAGCTAATAAGAATACAAGCATCACATGACTTGGCCTTAACAAAAAAAGATTGTAGCAATAGTACCTAATCTTTTAGCATGATGAGTTTGATCTTCTCTTGATGAACCTAGTGGTCCTCTTCATTTCTAATTACAAATTTGAACCCTTCCAAGAATGCACACAAAAATCAACTAAATAGTCCACTAATTATTTTTCCAAGTTCTAGAGTTAGATGAACTTGCATATAAACTTGAATATTCTACACACATTTTTGTACAAGGCACATATCTACATTATCATTCAATGAACCCACTACTAAACTACTTGTGGTTCATGACCACTAGAAAGAATCTTGTGCATATCAACCCATTCATTTGCAACTTACATCTAAATCAACCATTTTTACAACTATCAATGTGATCATCTTTCGTGGCACATGATAAAAATGAATTGTAATCACATATTTGACTAGAAAGTGATTTAAAGTTGCACATGTAACTACAACTTATGACTAATATCAATTTGGATGAAAATGAAGATGAAAAGTGCATTTATATCATCCATTTTTTGTGTTTGGGCAAAAATAAATAAGAATGTAGATGTTTTTGTGACTCATGGTGTGGTTGATGGGCCACTAGACACCACATGGCATTTTATTCAACTTGAATTACAAATATATGTACTAAATGTGAAAAAAAATATGAGTTGGCAAATGAAATTGCAAGATTTAATGGTCTAATTTTTTTCCTTAATGTTTTTAAATGAACTACATGTTAGATGTGTAATAGGGTTTTGTAGATTTGTGAAAATTTCATGGGACCAATCAAAATGGTAAAAATGAACCATTATAATTCTCATTTTTTAACATAATAGGATTTTGTCTAGGTGTGAACACATTTTTTTCTTAAACATTAAATAGGATTGTTGGATTGCTAATTTGATTTTTTAAAAATTATTTTGAATGAATCTAAACAATTCATTGTAATTGTCATTTAAATTAGATATGGTTTTTACACATTACTTGAAATTGCATTTCATTTCAAGTTGTTAATTGTGTGTTAGAATTGAATGCCATTGATTCACAAAAAGATTTAACCAAATTTGGTTAAAAGTCAAAATGAAAGTAAATTTTTTTAATAATTTTTTTCATATTTTTGGCTACCTACTTTAACCATGTATAACAAATCTAACATTTTTTCTTAAATTTCAGTCAAATTCTAACTCTTGAAAATGTCCCAAAAATATGCCATTAACATTTTTAAATTTTAATTTAATTAGGGGCTATAGATATAAAATCAGGAAAAAAAATTGGTTTTAATGATGGTCGTTTAGGATATCATACTACTCCACACAAAATAAAATGCACTAGTCTAGTGCATTTGGCCATATAATTAATTTAATAAATAGGCTAAGTTCTAGGGTAAGTAATTAATTAGGTAAATTAAGTAATAAGTTATAGGTAATAGTTAGTAAATATGATAAATAGTAAGTAGTATTTAAATGGACTATATAACATGTAGTATGCATTTTATTGTGTTCATATGTGAAAGTGTTTTTGTATAATTTAATTAATTAGATAAGTGAGGTTGTAGGTAGTAAATATATAATATGTAGGCTAAGTAAAAGACATTTTATGGTGTGGATATGTCAATTTTTTTGAATTAAATAATTATGTTAAGTATGTTTAAATAACTAATTAAATCAAGGCCTAGGTAATCGGAGTTATAAATTAATTAGGTAGACTAGGTAGTAGGTAGTATGTATGTGGGCTAAGTAGTAAAAATTGCTTTGTATTGATATGTGATAATGATTTTATATTAATGATTACTTAACTCTAGATATGATGTGTAATTAATTTATTCAAGAGGTTAGGTAGTAGGTAGTAAATAGGTTAAATAGTAAATATTCTATTGTGTGAATATATGACAATGTTTTTATTCACATGACAAAGGATGTAATATTATAAAACCACCCAACACCGAACACAAGCTTACACACAACAGTTCTAATATCTTCCTCATCTTGTAACCAAATTGAATAATTTTATGTCATTGGAAACACAAATTGGAAAAGGACTACAAATAATCTATAATCACCAAATGCAAGGAGCAAGGAAGAAAACACAAGAAAAGAAGGAAGAGAACTATGATATTTTTATTCAAAAGTTTTGAAAAAAAAACTTTAGACCCTCTTTAGTTTCAAACCCCATATCTGTTTCATTTTTAGTCAATTTTGATTGATATAAAAACCTATGGGTGTGCCAATTAGAAATTCACAAAACCTCTTTGTACTCCAAAAGCAAAGGAACAATGACCAAAAAAGTTAACCTCAAAATCTAAAATTGATTTAAGAGGCCTACCATAAAACATTAACCCCCTTAGACAAAACAACTCATTCTTTTACCAAATTGAGTGTTTTATGTGCCATTGAAAGTGCTAAGTGGAAGGATGTAAATGTTCTTTGATTGTCAAAAGCCAATGAATATTTTTTAAACATTCAACCTCTTTTGAATTCTTAAGTGTATGGTGATTGGTTTGTCTATCTTAAAGTTACATAATGTTGTGGTTTCCCTTTCATTAGGATTTATCCCATTTCATTTGTTGACAAGTTCAATTTTGTAAAATATATCATTAGGTGAAAGAATGAACTTTTAATGGTTTACACTTTGAAAATTCAAAATGCATGGACCATATGCAATGAACCAATTAATAAAGCTTATACTAAATAAATGTAGGATTCTACCTACTTACTTAAACCTATCTACCCCATGTACCTATACTAAGTCTAAATACCTACCTACCTACCTACATTATGTTAGGTTACCTATTCTAACCTAACCTACCCCACCCCAACTTAACCTAGCCTCTAATTAGTTGTCATGATTATACTATTTGTTGTTATAAGAATTTAGATTATTATTTATTACCACATGTACATCATTTAGTGGACAATCTTTATCCAAGTCCAATGGACAAATTTTTGTCACATGTATACATCCTAACTTTTTATCATATGTGACTATACATTTTAATAGCAAATGTAGTTGCGAATGGTCATACCACATAAGCATATGTATGAAACTACACATTTTTTTCATAAAAACCAATTGTGAATAACCATGTTATGTCAAATGCATGAAAACACTAGTAGAAAATGGTCATTTTGCAACTGGTCCATGCGACTAATTTTTAGTTACAAAAGACATTTGTACCTAAAATTTCAATAGTTGCATTGGAGAAATCACATTAACATTAATCACAAACAACAACAAATTTTGGATGAAAGAAAAAATCAATGAAATATGCTTTCATCCTTTGACTGGTCATATACATATTGTCACTTACAACTAAGATGCGACTTTTTTGGTGAACAATGTGAACAAATTATGTGTTGCCATGTGTCCCAACTTTTAATAATTAAAATATTTTTTTATTATTTTGAAATAATCTAAGATGTTTAATTTTTATGTTGGGATGTTTTAGATTGTGACACATGGTGTAATAGAAATTTACCATGTGGCATACTAATTGAATTTTTCCAAATTAAATATAAATCAATATTTAGGTATATAGGTTCAACTAAATACCTACCTACCCATCTAGGCTAAACATCTATTTAGATAGAACCTATTTACCTACCTAAGCCAAATACCTATTTAGGTAAATAGGCAAGTTAAAAAATAGGTAGGTAAGTTAAGGAAGTAGGTAGTTAGATGTAAGTACATGAATATTTATATTTTATTTTGAGTTAAATCATTTTTATTGACTCATCCCATATGCCCATCTTTTTAAATATGAAATGTGAAACAAAACACCTTGTTTATATACTTTTCAAGATGAGAATGAAAGCCAAAACATATGGGATAAAACTTTTAATTGTAAGTCATTTGCAACTAAAAATGTTTAATCACAAATGACTTGTAACTAAAAATTTTATCCAATATGTTTTTGCTTTCATTCTCATCTTGAAAAGTATATAATTAAGTACGTAAATGATAACTAACTAGCTAATTAATTAATTAATTAACTAATAAAATTATTAATTATTTAATGAATAAAATATATAATGTTTTTTAAAAACTTGTTAATTAATTAAATTAAAATTAAAATAGAAACTAACTAATTATTTATAGTAATAATTTTTAATATCTTATGATTACTAGATTAAATATATTATTATTTATTAATAAATATTATTTAATTTATTAGATTGATAAACAATAATAATATTCAACTTTAAATATATATATTAACCATAATAATTTGTCAGCCAATTTAATTAACTAATAATTGGCTAATATTGAAATAATTAGGTAATCATTAATAAATCATAAATTATTATTTTGTAACCAAATAAATTAATATAATAACTGTAATATTCAGTATTAGTTTATATATATATAAGTAAAATCTATCCTAGGTTAACTATTTTATTTTTATTATTCATATTATTACTTCACTCATTAAAGCTATTTATGAACTATTACAATAAATATTTTATATTTGTAATAAATATATATTTTCCTTCAAAAATAATTTCTACATTTGTATAATAATTTATTAAATTTCCATTCTAACTAATACAATAATTATTTAAAATAATAAAACTGAATATATATATATATATATGAATTATTACTAATTAATTAATATGAATTATAAATTGGAAATATAAAAACTTAAAACTATATATTAACATTTCCTAGTAATTATTATATTAATCTAATAAGACTTCATAATCGATTACTTATAACAATAAAATAATAGTAATAATAATGTAATTTGTAACTAACATAGGTTAGCTATTTTATTATTATTTTTATTATATGTTATATATCATTATGTCACTTGTTAGGGCTATTATGATTTATTTTAATTAATTTTTCATTTTTTAATAAATAAAAATTAATTTTTAATAAGTAATTAATTTCAAAATAATCATGTATAAAAAATTAATAATTATATAATAAATTTTATTACATGTAATTAATATATTATAATAATAATAATAATAATAAATGTCATTTGTAATAATTTTAAGAAATATAATACGATGGTTTGGATAAAATTTTGATATGGGCATAATATATTTAGCAAATATCTTACATAAAATTTTAATATATTCAAAATATACACTATTTAATGTAATTATAATATCAAGGCCATTTATACTAATAATAATACTTGAATACACATCTAATATGGTTGTTCATATAAATTCAAAATGTACATTTATAAATTTTAATACACCGAACTATATTCCTTAGAATTCACAAAATACACCTTTGTATACTCATAAGGTTACAATTAAATTGGTCACATTTGCAACTAATGGGACATAAATTGTTCTTCTTGGATGAAAATTAAACTAAATGTTGTTCACATGGAAGGATGAACACCAAAATAGTTGTAAACTAGTTGCACTATAGCCGCAAATATGACCAACACAAGAAATAGTTGCAAAAATGTCCAAATGTAGTTGCAAATAACTAATAATCGCATATAGTCGCAAATATAATGGTTACATTTTGGCCAATTTCTACTAGTGAAAGTTGATGTTAGTTGCATATTATTGATGCGATTATCTTTTCAACTAGGTGTCATGGATTGTATGTGACTTGTCCGAGATGATTAAACATTGTAACAAGTCACATATGTCATTTAAAACTAAAAATCGGTTGTTAATTTGCAAATTTCTTGTAGTGGGCACATTTTTTGCACTTTCAATTCATTAAATATGGGATAATTTATTGAACCAATACTATATGTTGAAATGAATTGTGCACAAGCATGACAACAACCCCTAATTTCTAGATGTGTTAAATGTGCACAAGTTTTAACATGATTTACTTGTATTTCATGTTTGTGATTAACACCTTCAAGTTGAGATCTTTTTGAACTTTGCAAGGAATAAAAACCTTTTCACGTTCATGTATTATATTGGTGCCTCCCCATGTTAACTCTTTGTTTACATATCACAATCTACTCAATGCCACCCACACAACATTGCTAATGTGTTTGTAATCATAGCCACTAGGCTTTCACATTTTGAACCCGCAAACATCAAAATTTAGGAACACAACAATTACACCTTTATAATTTTAAATAATTCCAATAATTTAATCCAAAGTCCATCATGTGTATACAACCTTCAATGTGTTCAAAGCTAAGATGCTAACTTACTTTCATTTCAAACTCTTCAAGAACATAACACATGTTGGAAATTGCAATGGAAAAGACAATTGGAATAGCCCTAACTCTCCAATTCCATTGATTGAAAAACTTCTTCTCAAATTGAAACATTGTCAACTTGAAACTTGTACACATGCACAAACTTGTTTACCATTTAAACTTGAAAAAACAACATAGTAGATTCAAAGCTCAAATGTTATTATATTCAGAGGTACTTACAAATGTTGAGCAATTTTTAACTTTGCACAACTTTGCAATTTTAGAACTTTAAATAAACTGCAACAAGGAAGATTTAAAAACAACAACCTCTACATAATTGAGAGCTTAAACAATTTCTTTAAGCTCTTCTTCATGCAACTCCTACATTTAAACCTCATTCCTTCAAGTTTTAGGTGGCTTCTAATTGGCAAACTACTTAGCAAATTTGTGATGTCAAAATTTTCTTCACAACTCCAAGCCTAACAAGTTTATTGTACATGAATTAAGTGTTTTAGGTTCAAAGAAGGTTTCCATGACCAATTAGGAAAAAAAAACCATTGCATGTGAAGTAAGTCACATGTGTGCTTTGGTGCAATTGGGAAACCTATCAATTTGCTTGAATTCTCTTACAAAATCTTCGAGAAATTCAAATTTTCACCAATCCAACCTTCATTTGTTCAATTGATCTCACCAATCCACCAATTGTTTGCCATGTGAATCATAAAAAAAACCACATGAGTCATTCTTGCCTAAACACAACATCTTTGTATTATGTGATTCCTTTTTAACATGTTTTCAATCAATTGGACAATAGCCTTGTCCTTTCTTTGTCACTAACTAAACTAGTTATAACCCTTGAGACTAATTACTTAAGTAAAGGAAGCCATGTAACCTTTCACCCCAAGGATCTTGCATTGAAGTATGCACAAGTGTGGGGAATGATCAATTCATGACTCGTACACTGCATTGCATTGTTGAATAAGCCACACATTTCCCACATTTCCTACCCCATGATGGTTTATAAACAATATTCCAATAACAACAATGAATCATAGATGCAACCTTAAACAACACAACATGGGAATGAACTATTCATACAATACGAATTCTCACTTTTGTAATTCCCACTTTAAAATTACAACAAAAAAATTCAAAAATTGATGATTCCATGTGTGTTGATGGCACAACATTACACCACCATGGGGTATAAGTATTCAAACTTCCTAACATAGGTGCCAAGTTGCCAAAAAATCTAATGAAAATTGATTTCATGCACAACACCTTCCACATTCCATAGAAACCCTCCAAAAACTTTTTGTTTCCAAACGGAATGAAATATCCATAATCACCTCTCCAAAAACCCTATAAAGCAAATGATGTCCAATTCGGACACCATATGTGGGAGATATGAATTTCCTACCCCCCCCCCCCCCCCCCCCCCCCCCCCCCACCCCCCTCCTTAAAACACAAAAAAAACACAAAAAACAACACATCGCGCCCCCAAACAAAATCAAAACCGAAAAAAAAAAAAAAAAAAAAAAAAAAAAAACACACTCCACATATTTTTT
>Ga0116231_10006814_pt1 | contig 21420 bp, 14 predicted proteins | sample S1TSphgellanicum_2_FD_89695 | JGI IMG/M metagenome (GOLD analysis project Ga0116231, IMG submission 89695) | Host-associated microbial communities from peat moss isolated from Minnesota, USA - S1T2_Fd - Sphagnum magellanicum MG | ecosystem: Host-associated > Plants > Peat moss > Unclassified...
GTACTTTTTGGGGCTTGGTGTGGGGGGGGGGGGGGGGTTTTTTTTTTTTTTTTGTTTTGTTGTGGTTTTCCGTTGTTTTTTTTTTTTTTTTTTTTTTTTTTTTTTTTTTTTTTTGGGGGGGGGGGGGGGGGGGGGTCCTCCAGGTAGAGTTTTTTGTCTGTTCTCTGTTCTTGTTGTGGGCTTGAGGAGTGGTGATGTCCACTACTTGGATGGATGGATGAATGGTTGGATGGATGAATTTTTTGGTTGCAAAGATCATGATTTGTCAAATAGGGCATTTTTATTTTTTTCCTCAATCTTTTTTCTATTTTATTTTTTTAATTTTAAGATAAAGTTCTTCAATTTATGCCTGGAATTGAATTTTTTTTTGCCAATGAAGGATATATGGTGCAATCACTTAAGACTAATTGTTTAAATGGACAGACTGAGGTTGGAATTTTTAAATGACAACTTTATAGCATATATACACTTTGACAAAGAATTTAACTTTTTTTTAAAATATTAGCTTGTGGAAAATGTCATATAATTTTTCTAAATTTTGACAATGGGATGAGAATTAAAAATAATTCAAAAAGTTGGGAAACTTGGGATAATGAATGAAATTGAGAAGGTTAAATTTTAAGGGCCTGGGACATGATGAAATAACGATTCTATCTTTGAACTAGTCCCATTTTCATCCATTATCGAAGCTTTTTTGGATTCTAGTATCAAAAGTTCATCCACTGTCTCACTTCCTTGAGTTGATCCATTGTGCATTTTTTCTTGAAGGACTTAGTGCAACTTCAGTCTTCCCCACGGTTGTTCACCCATTGTCCAACTTTCGAAATTCATCCATTATATCAACTACTCAAGGAAGTTGGCCCAACTTCCAAGGGTTCATCCATTGCCCATTTCCCTAAATTCACCATTGTTAAACTTCCCCATGTTCATCCATTCATGTTCATCTTTATGTTCATCCATTGTCCCACTCCTCCAAGTTCACCTCTTGTCCCACTTCCCCAAGTTAATCTATTGGCCAACTTCCCAAAAGGAGTTCGAGTCAATCTTAGGGCGACTTTAGATGAGGGTCCAAGGTCCAGGAACCAATGAATTCAAGCAATCTTATTGGTCAAAAGCTTTAAATTGGTCCCAAGGCCTTTAGATGAGGGTCAAAGACCAAAAAGTGACAAATTGTCGCTAAACCTACATGGCACTTGTTTTGGGAGGGAAAATCAATTTGGTCGGGACCAAAAAATAGTGCTAAAAGGAGAGCTTCTGCTGATTTGGAGAACCAAGAATCAGGCTAGGGACCAAGGTACAGTCCAACAACAAGGATTCAATTTGCTTCAAATCAATCCAAATTGGCTCCTAGGAAATTGAACCCTGGACCCTCGGTCTGAAGTGTGCCTTAAGTCTTCCTTGGGTTCACCCATTGTCTCATTTCCATGATGAGTTCATCATTGTTTCTCATTGACCAAACTTCCTCCTCAAGCTCATACATTTGTCCTCTCACTTCTCCAAGTTCGCCCATTGTCCCACTTCTCTAACTAAGTTCATGTTCATACATATTGACATTACATGGTTTTCAAAGGGTTGTTAATATTGAACCTTTTTTCTTTTTTTTTTTTCATGTTACCTTTTTTATGTATGCAAGTATGAAAATAATGACTAGAATTATTTCAATGAAGGAAAAATAGAATTTAAATCCTCATCATCATCAACATGAGGTACTACAATTTGTGCAAGTAATGGGTTACATTGCTTTCAATGTGCAATTTGTCAACTTTGAGCGAAGAGTTTGATTTTCATTTGTTTCCTTTTTTTTTACAAATAAATTAGTTACACTTCACCATATTCAAATTGTCTTTTGTTGCCTTTATTGACCACTTTCAAGTTGCATAACTAAAATTGACATAATTATTAATGTTCACTTGTATTGTCCTTAGTGCCATTGTAGCAATCTATGTGTTACCCAGTGTTGGCCAACTCTTGTTCTTTTTTGTTTTCATAATTGGTTGGGTAGGTTTCTTTTTTTCTTTTTCAAATTCATAGGGTATCAATGTTTTTTTCTAAGAAAATCTAGACTCACCAATTATCAATTTCATGGTCAAAGCAATAAACCCTAATTATCAATTTTCGCAAGATCTTTCCATTAATATTCGCATTCTTTCAATAATGTGTATGAAATTAAGATACCTTACATTTACCTATGATTAGAGATTACACTAGTCTTGGGGAGCTACCCCAATTTTGGTGGGTTAGAACTACCAGTTCCAGTTCGTAAAAACACAATTGAAATCAGGTCAGATCTTTGAAACTCATTCCATCCAGCTCTAGAATTCCAAATTCTATTCATGTGTGGAATTAGAAATGAAACTGGAATTGAATATTTTCACCACATCAAAGATTCAGTTTGAATCATTCGAGCCCTCCTCACTTAACCAAATTGTGTATTGATCTGCTGATTTTAGGAAAAACACAATTGCAGATCCAAATACCCAGACTGCTGCAATAAATACCCAGCTATAGCAGAACAGAAAGAGATGAAGGACAGTAAGAAACACATACCTATCCACTTTAGGTCCAGGGATCATGCGGCATTACCTACAAAACACCCCACAAGAGTGTACCAGCAGAACCAACTGTTAGTAATTCTTTCAGAATTCATAATCAGCAAAGAAGAATTCGTACTTCTCTGTATATCACAGTTCCTTGTCATCTCTCTTGCTTTCCTACTTTAGTCCTGGTCTGTGCAATTACACTGCTAGATTTGACCCAATTTCCCATTCTCCAGTCCTGGAAGTACAAGCTGATCTCAGTTCCTCTAGGTCAAGTTTAGAAATGAAAAAACTATCCATGTACACTATTTCATTACAAAACTTGGAACAGTAATCGAGGAGTTTGGAAGATGTTGGGGGCTACAAGCTTACATAACCCCCCAATCTTTGACCAGCGCTTTTCTCTCCAAAAGAGTGATGAAAAACACAATATTTGTCAATAGCTTAATTTGCTTTTTTCCTTGTCTAAGAGTTCACAGAAACACTCAAAGAAAGGCAAGCAAGTTTGACTATACGTGATTGACCTAGAATGGGCCTGATCGATTGTCCATAACAAGCTACCATAGCCCTCATAGTGAAAGAGCCTCGTATTACACATGGGTGAATTGGTCAGACAGCAATTTGATGATAAGGACCAGAAACTGGGTCCTTGTCTTTTGTGTCTGCGTCACAGAATCTGGAATATCCTCCACCAAGAAGGGGGGTTACAGATTATAGAACATAAGGGCACCCCAGAGTACACGAGATAGTCACTGAAGTAGTGCAGCTGGAAAAAGTTGCAGTATTTCTCTCCCTTTTCAGCTTCTTCATCTGAGTCTGCCATTCACACTTCTTCCTCACTTATAAGTTGTTAACAAGGAATTGACAACATGGATTACAAGCCTCAGATTGGCTTGATCGCCTGGAACAGTTGTGTGGATCATTTGATGATGCAAATTTTGGTACAGCTGTTCCAAAAAAGGTCGCATGTGTGGGGCTAACACTGGGTCATTAGGGTTAAGAGCCAATGCAGCTTCACGAATCCATGAAAGCTTGCGTCCTGTGTCATTGCTCAAATCACAGCCCAGCTGTTGCACAAGTGACAAAACAACTCCTTGGCTTAACGGCAAAGGTACTGTTGAAAAGACCACTGTCTCATCGAGCTGCCAAGAAAAAAAACCAACAGCACATGTTTGTCATAAAATCACATTTGCACAGTGGTACATGTGATCAAAAAATGGAAGAAATCTGCAGGTCCAGGAATATATACCTGCATGCACAACCAGGAGACAATTGCCACATTGCTGAGAGAGAGTGCCTTGTTGAAGGCTTCTTCCAGTTTGTGCTCACTGACAAGTCTCGTTAGCTCAATTGTTGGGTCAAGAGATTCCTCCAGATGTTGCAGTGATAGCACCTACATACACCATGCCCAAATCAACCACTTGACAACTCCACCATAAACAGGTCCAAGACACCCAACAATCTCACACCACCAATTTGGAGTTTACCCACTGATATTACAGACTCTGGCCAAGCATAGATTTGGATGTTTCCAAGCCCAAAGAGAAGAATAGAATTGTACATAACAAGGATAGCAGACAGTCACTAACAATGCTGATGACAACTTCAGCAAGAGAAATGTTGGATGATAACCTTGTCTGGGAGGCTCATCTGCTTGGCTATGAGTGAGCTGTGTACTGCACTTGCACTCGCATTCTCTGCAAGAGCTACTAGATTCCTTTGACCCTCTGCTAACTCGCCCTTCAAATCATTTGCAAGCGATGATGCCGAGGCCACTGTCTCCTGCAGAACCCCAAATTCCAAGCAAGCTAATGTAAGGACTAGTCATAATTGTCTAAAGACTTTGAAAATATTTGATGACACAATGTGCTTGGCCTAATTGCCTAGGCAACTCAGTAGAAGACAGACCAATGACACCAGAATGTGAAACCTTCTTAACAATTGAATTGACTGGCAACCTACTGATACAATGTCCAAAACACAAGGAGAAACAGACAACTTTCTGAGCAGAAGCCAACCTGCAGGGTAGATGCAAGAGCTGAGTGTGAAGAGGCAAGTTCTTGCTGGGCACGGGAGGTGTACTCAGCCATGCCATGCTGGAAAGAAGATTCAACTTGCTCAAACATGGACCGGCACGAACGTTCAAACGATGGGATGACTGTGCTCTCAAAGCATGTCCGCAGAGCCTCCTGAACCATATCACATCATCACAAGCTGTCATGGGTAAGATTGACATGTGGGCCACCATGAGACTGACAGGTAAAACCACAGGACAACCTGTTTAGGGTTCCATGTTCATGCCCAATATTGACACCTAATGACCATCACAAAAAGATACCATGTGATCTGACCTGAAGTGCCTGGCGACCAATAGTTTGAAACTGTGTCTGCAGTTGTCGACCTACTGTCCCCTCCAATTTAGCTCCAACCGATTTTTCCAGCTGTGGAAACATTCTCTCTGTGACACCCTTCTGTCCAGACAGCCCACCACCCACCCACAATTTTCTACCTTCAGTTCAGAATGTGAAGACTTGGTTGGTTCAACTATCTTGGTCCCTCCCAAATAAGCTTGCTGACTTGTGTCCAGGAAGACACATTTACTCGTATAACCACAATCCACCGACATCAGAGGTCAAACATGAAAGAAGTCAGACCAAGAGAAAAACTTACCTGGAAAGATTCAGAGACAGTTGTAGCAACTACATTCTGAAGTGGAGGCAGGACTGCCTGAGCAACAGCTGGACCAATGGCAGCAAATTCCTTCTTGAATCCTCGTTCTAGAGCAACTGGCATATCCTTGCTCATGAAATTTGTGAGGAGTGTAGTGACCTGCTGGACCCTTTCACGCTCCAGCTTCTCCCTCTTCGCACTCTCCTCTGCTAGTCGTGCCCACATAGCATCGACATGAGCCTTGAGAACCTTCTCCATCCGCTGCCCCAATGCACCTGAGAAAAATGTAACAGAAACATTAGAACCTCCCACTCACATGATTCCCATCCTCTTACCTCCGATTCAACAGTACATGAGGAACACACAGAGAGTTCTAGCAGATAACCCATGCCCATCAGCTCTGGTTGGCTAGCTTAGGAGAATTGTTGATGAAATTGCCACTGGGCATTACCTTCCATGCGTTTACCCTCCTTGGCAACTGGCACTGCCACCATAACAGTCATTTGCTTGTGCAACTCCTTTTGCATGGAAACCAACTGAATAGCACAAAAACCCAACCAACAGACAGACAACACCAGCCAACTATTCTCAGTAGAGCTCCATGTTGAACAGCAAAAACTGAACTTTAGCACATATGTGCAAGAATTTGACTGGCAACTGTCGCCAAAAGAAGAGACAAATGCACCTTGAGAAAATAGTTGATATATAAGAACCTAACACCTGTGACTTCATGCACTGTTGATCAGAGACAAGGCAGTTCTGGGCACACCAATTCGACTAACCTACCAGATTAAGGCTGCGCAGATGCAAGCAAAAAAACCCAAGCCTGCCCACCAGCCTATTTCCAACCCCCAGAAGATACCTTTGTAGCCACTTCCAGCAAGAAGAGGAAAGAAACAAGATTTCAATACCTGGTTCAGTGCATCCTGCAATGTGGCCACCTGTGCAGCCAGTCCAGGGTCCAAGGGATCCGAGTTTACATTGTAGGAAGTCTCTGCCTCTGGCATTGTTCCAGGAGTCAGTAGATCTGGTAGTTGGTGAGATGACTGCACTTCTGCAGGCTCAACCCCACCATCATATGTCTTGTTCTTGTTCTTCCTCCCCTTTGCAATTGCGGATATCTGGGAAGGTAGAGGAACAGAACCTGCTTCTCTGAAGGCCGTGTCTCTTGACTGCTCATGCGCTACATCAACAGGTACACTCATAGGAAGCTCCCTATCCTCCAAAAAGACTCCCTCTTCAACCTGTACACTCTCCTCCTTCCGGTACATGTCAAGAAAGCGAGGCTTAGGTTGACTTTCCTCGTCTTTCCCATTATATTCAGTACGCGCCCCAACATGCAAGACTTCATTGGATTCTGACTGCAAGGAATCTTTCCCTCTGAGATCTAGGCCCTCTGACTCCACAGCCTCTGTTGTTTTCATGTCTATCAGTGCATTAGTTGTATTTAAACCCTCCACATCAAAGGACCGTTTCGCATCCTCTGCATTTCTGTCCTTTATGATAAGCTCCTGTTGAGCACCTGGTGTTTGGACACTGTGGGTGCTGAATGAATTAGAACTAGTTGCAAGATTCATAAGCTCAAAAGGGGTAATCAAGTGAGGAAGATGAACACCAGAATTCGCACTGCTGGTACCTGAGAACCCTTCTCTTTCCTCTCTACTTAGAACATCACCTAGAACATCACCTCTCAAAGAATTGCTGCTGGTAGAGGCATGAGCTCTCTCTGGAGTTGCCTTGTCCTTAGGTGTTTTTTGTTCCAGCCAGCTATCTGAGGGCTTCTCCAGCTTCTCAAACACTTGAGTTGAAGAAGCTGTGATTACAGGCACATACTGCATATCTGGTTTTGTTGGACTCTTTGAACGCGGCCGTCTCTTTGATGGTTGTGGTGGCTTTGTGATGCTACTAGCTGGTGCAACCTCTGTTTGATTCACTGGCATTGTGGCCACCTGAGATACAGAGACTCTGGTGGTCTGATTTGCTGATGTTAGTTCAGATGTGGGCTTCCCAAAATCATCAACAATTTCATTTACAGGAACAACTGTAGTCAGCTTGGCTATATCCAATGCTTCAGCCCTCTCTGTAACCACATGCAAGACCTCCCGGTGGCCAACCTCAACAGGGCTACCAAAAGCCGATGAAGCAGTTATGCTTCGTGCTGGAACACTTGCACTGGGACCAGTTGTTGCAGGTGCTGTTGTACCCCCCAACTCCAGGAAATCTGCTTCCCCCTTCTCACTAGCTGACACTCGAGCCGCATCGTATGCCTGTGGCAAAACTGGGCCTTTCTCCACTCTTGACAGAGGCTCTGAGCTGTATTCTTCATTGGGAGGAGGTAGACACTGTGACACATCTAGGGTATACTGCTGTATGGCTTGTGTTTGCACACAGTACACTTGGACAGTGCCCTCTGTCTCTTCTGCAACTGTGAGGCTAAGAATGGGGAATGTCACTGAAAACTCTGCCAAATAGTTCAATTTGGCAGGAACTGACCCAACAGCAAACTCAACATGCACTGCATAGATAGCATTCTTCTTTGCATTTGCCAACAAGATGAGGCTGGCCCGAGGTGCTACCACCAGTTGATTAAAAAAAGCATTCTCAAGTTTGCCCTCAGCAGATGAGCTCTGAAATTCCAGTGTCTGAATGCAACGCCATGTTCCTGTCTTGAGTTTCGACACTGATTCTTCTGGGAAGCTAGTTGATGCCCATAGTTTTAGCACACGATTCAGGGGACCCTGCCAAATTGTGCAATATAGAGTTTAGTAAGCTTGTTCAAGCAAAACAGTTTACCTGTCTGCCAAATGAGATGGTGCCCATTTCTCGACCAGCCTCTTGTACAGTACAACAAGGAGGCAAAGAACCAACACAAACCAAAAAAATAGAAATTGTACCGCAGTAAGGATGGCATGATGATCGGGGGAGTGTGGTGCTGACAAAAAGGCGACCGCACTCACAGCCTCCCTACCATGTGGCACAGTGCTTAACAAGAGGCTCCTTGTTTTGTCTCCCCAGATCCGCATCTGGTAAAAAAATAACCCCAAGAACACAAATAAGAACAGCATTTCAGGTTACAATATAGGGTGTAAGTATCTACCAGACATTAAGAAGGAAAGATAGTCAATTCCTGAGCGCATGCAATCTTGCCTGTGAATCTGCCTCATGAAGCATATGTAGCAGAAAACATATCAGTAGGCAGCTAAAGAAGGAGAGAATGACTCACTGTGCCATCCTGAGAGGCTGATGCCACACAGGAGGAACCAAAAGAAGGAACCGCAAGGTCAGTGACTTGTTCCTCGTGAACACCCACCACCTGGACACCTTCTAATGGACTTTCAACCTGACAAACTATTGGCTGCTCCACATTGAACCCTCCTGGAGTTGCTTTCTGCCGCACCTTGCCTATGTCAATTGTCAACACAAACTTGCCAATGGCCACCAACAGGACATCCTGCATGCATAGAACAATTCAGGACTCAGATCCAGAACACATATATTTATATCTCCAACCTCCACATCAACTCAAAAGTAAACTATTCAAGAAGATCCCATCAACCCACATTAGTCAGGAAGGCAAAGGTGTTCATTGAGAATAATAAAAAAAGGACTTCCACGTTCTATACAGCAAGAGTGAGGATTTATGTTGCCCACTTATTGCAAAATAACCTGCACAACACTTTGCAATGATAACTAATTGCTCAATGATTAACTCCAAGGAGAAAGACAGACACCTGGGTCTGTGAATGCCAGCAAACATGGGGATGACAAGAATCCCAGTCACCAACTATTTGGATAGCCAGCAAAGTCTGGTCTGATATGATTAATTTGGTATCCTCATACTGTCCCTCCACAATCTTCCGAACCAGAATACGACCATCTGCACTTGCACTGGATTACACAGGAAACAATGTAAACCCCTCCACCTTGCATCCAGAAAAAGCCTTAGTTGAGAGATATATATAAGAGTGGCACTCATTCTGGGACAACCAGATTTTCGACTTGGCAGACATAAAACAATCTAGTGCATCAAGGAATAACAGACATCACAAAGGTCAAGTAACATGGAAGTAAGGTCTACCTTGCAAGCAGATGCACATCCTCCCCAAAGAAAGACATATCTGTCACCCTCTGTCACCAAAAGAGAAAACAGTAAGACAACCATCCCACAAAGAAAGGTGAAGCTTCTAAATGGTCATATTAGGCCTGACCCCTTAAGAGAAAAACTGGAAAGGAATGCAATGCAAATCATGGCCCAAATGCTGATGAGTACATAGAAATTCTATGGCAGGCCCCTCCTATACCTGGGTGTGACCACGAAGCAGGGCTCGCAAAGCTGTGTTGACATTGAGAATTCTAATATTGCCTCCTCGCAACCCATAGCATATATATCTCCTGTTTACTGCTATCTGCCTTCCCATTAACAGAACTGGATCAGATGTGTAAACAGTGATTGGGCTAACTTCAAGCTGTGGTTGGGCTTCCCCACTCCTCCGCACATCCACATCATATATAACATGTTCTCCTCTCAGAGCCCGACCTTTTGGGAGTTTGTTACTGGAAAATCTGGAAGATCCAGAAGAGAGCACCAAATTTACAGGCGGAGCAGTTGGCATTGCCAGCGCTATGGCAGGCGGGGGAACAGAAACCTCTGGTGCACTTGCATGTGAAGAGCGAGGATGCTCCATGGCATTTTGAGGTGGTCCTGCAACAGAAGCCAGTGTTTCATCCTCTTTGCTTGGACTCTCACCTCCTGAGTGTGTGGTCAAGAGAGCCATAAGACGGGCACCATCCAGTGGTGATGCTGAAGCTGGACTTGGGCTACTACTAATGTGCACCATTGGAGACCTTGGGAGTGAAGAGAGTGGGGGACTGGGCTGTGAAAGATGAGAAACAGGAAGGGAAGGTCGTGAAAACTGTTGTGATTGTTGCTGTTGCATACTGAAAGCACTCGAAGTGTATGGTGACTGTGGCCTGGATCCATGCTCCTGTGGATACGGCATATAAGGGTGATACAAAGGGGACAGCCCCTGCTGCTGCTGCTGCTGCTGCTGCTGCTGCTGCTGTGGTCCAGCTCCATATTGGTAAGACTGTACAGGTAAGCTTGAGAATGAGCTTGCATTGGAAGAGAAGTTACTTGCAGTAGGATATTGACCAGACGGAAACGCATGGTGTGAAGGATATTGTGGTGGGTAAGGTCCTGGAGGTGCCCCATTGAACAAGTTGTGAATATCAAAACCGCCCGAGGGTCCCGTTCCTCCCATTTTTGTATTGCTCCACTCAAAGACAGACAACCCTGCTGCAGAACACACGAGTACATCAGGTCCAAGACCACAAACCCTAACCCTAGAATTGAAAAGCGAGAGAGAGAGAAACACAGACAGAGACAGAGACAGAGAAACCACGAATACAAAGAAATTAAAACCAGGTATTCAGGAAATTTGAAACACACAAATACTTGTGCTTATGCATTGGACTCTGAGCACAGGGGCCATACTCTACCGGTACTGCTCTTCAGCTCTCATATGCGAAAAGAATTTCCCAGAAATTCAAGTGCGGCATCAAACCAAATAAAAGAAAAAGCGAGAGGAGGGAAGAGGAGAAATTTTTCCCATGATGGTGCTATGATGGATATCATGGAAAAGAACGAACCAAACTAAAACAAAGCACATACCTGCAAAAGGAAAGAAAACGTTTGCGCCGGTGTCGAAGATGCCTATATACCATCAGAAACCTGCTGTTGGCAACTGCTACTTCAATGCGAGCTCATACACGACAGAAAATCGAAGGAACCCAACTAAGAAAATGCACCAACAAGAAGAAGAGCGCTGGTGTTGTGGAGCGGGAAGAGAGACGAAGAAGAAGATTAGGGTTTCCAAGAGTAAGGAGGAGAAGATTAGGGTTTCCAAGAGGAAGGAGGAGAAGATTAGGGTTTAGAAAAGGAATGAGCGAGTAACTCAGTAAAATAAGTGAAAAGCCGGGTGAAAAATTACCTGGTCCAGTGTTTCTTTTACCAATTGTTTTTTTTTTTATGTAGCCTAAGTGGCGAAGCATCCACAGGAAAATTTTAATCCCTCCGAAGATTTAGCCAAATTTTGGCTATAACCCAGATATGAACCATAAATCTTTTTAATCAACCTTCTATATTTATGGCTACTAGTGTGGCCTGTGCTTGTTGGCCCAAAGTGTGAACCCATTACAAAATAGGGAAACTCAACATGTGAAGATTGTTTTGCAATGCAAATGTATCAATTTTTTTGAGCAGCCAAATATGAAAGGAAATCATGCTTGAATTGAATAGTAAGCCTTCCTAAGTGTTACCACGTTCTCAACTAATTTTTCCTTCCAAAACCTGGTTTTTTGGAATTTATTTGAATTTTCAGCAGCATAAATCTTTTAAAAATCAATATATCTCACATTTTGAATCCAAATCTTATCAAATAAATTCCAGTAAATCCTGTTCATCAAGTTCTTTCCTAACAACATCAAAGGCACATTCCAATTCCTCCAAAATTTTCAGCTACAATTTAATTTAATTTTCAATGAAAAAATCATTCAATATTCAAGAACTTTTGCACTGCAAGTCCAAACATCATGGAACCAAGCCCATGTACCCCTCCTCGTTGAGAGCTTTCCAAAGACACCAAGAACGTGATTTGAAACATCCCAGTTTGGTGGATCTCATAACTATGAATTAAAACCAAAAAAACTACCTTCCTTCATACATATATATACTAAAAACCAAATGTAAGAATTTGATGATTTTTTTTCCACTCACTTCAAGCAACATTTTTTTTGTGGCAAAAATTGGCTAAAATGCAAAATAAAATAAAATGGGGTGACAAAAATCCAATAATGAATTTTTATTTTTATTTTTGGCCATGATTCGACCTTGGTGAGGAGCAAGATGCCATTCATGCAACACATGGCATGGCTACATCATCACCTATGTCGAACATCATTGTTGTGACATTGGCACATTTTGTGAGACAGTACAACTTGTTGATGTTCCCTTTCACCTCTATCAAACATCACCACCTTTGTAACAACATGACAACCATCATCACTGTCATAGAACAAAAATGAGAAGAGCTTTGTTGCCATACACATTATCTCGCTGCAAATTTTCACCACATTCTTAGGTTAAAAATTTTGTATTACAAAATATTGAAAATGAAGGTGCATATGTAAGTTATGTAATAGGTTGTTTGGTCTGAGGTCTTCAAGTTTCATTGATTTTTGAAGTGGTTGTTCCTTGAGTGTTCAATGCTACAAGATTGTACTTGTGGTGCATAACAAATCAACGTCCAATGTGGTGGTTGCGGTAACAAATGATCATTGTAAATTAGAGACAATAAAAGGCTAAAACAATGGAAATGATGTTGAGACTCAAGAGATGATTCTAAGTCCTAATTTCTAAAACGTAATAAAATAAAAAAATTACAAGGTAGGTTATGTTTCACTTACCTTTGCACATTAGAGCATTGTTTCTTTGTGATTTTGAAGGTTTAAGGTTGAAAGGATTTTGTTGTCAATGAGCATCAAAATCTTACAAAGTTCATGCTCAAAACAATCCATCACATTTTCACATCTTGTTTGTGCATGGAGTAAAATGTAGCACTTAATGCCATCTCTAAAACTTTTGAACTTCAAACATAAATTTTTTTTGATAATCATTTGCATTTGTTAAATGTGCAATTTGGCTTTGGGCTTGGCATTGCATCGTCGAGCTTGTTGAATGTGGTTTTTTTCTAAATAGGTTTCCATCTAATTCTAAGTTGTTCAATTTTTTTAAGTTGATTTCCATCTTTAAGTCATCAAATCAATTAATTATAAACAACCCTCATGGATTGCATGGATTGATTGAAACCATTATTGCATCAATTCAAAGTGCTACAAATTTTGTTAAGTTTGGCACCTTGAGGTGTTACAAGTTTTATTGGCAACTTTGGTTCATTTGGTTCTTCAAGTAGAAAAAGATGGTCAACTTTTGCCCATGGTGCATTTGCATATACTTCTATTACTCAAGGTTTCACCTTTGGAGAACTAGCCAAAAAATGAAAAAAAAGGTGGATATTAACAAGGTGTTCAAAAACGAATGGATTGCCCAATTTCCTCAAGTTGAAATTATGGTACATCCTACATGCAAAATCCACATGGTGCACTACAAGGTTTGTTTTATGGTTGAAGGTAAAAAAAAACTTTAAAACCCTGAATTGGATGATTTATAAAAAAATGTATGAAAAAGGAAAGCCCTAATTCATCATCCAAGACTTTTGGTGGGTGATTATTATATCAACAATGATAGCCAACACCAAAATAAGAAAGGGTTCATGTTAGTCAAGGTCCACACTTTATTGCAAAGCTTGTGGTCAATGAAAGGAAGGTTGAAAAGAAAGAAAAATTGTTCAATTTGCGGTAATTTTCCATCTACTAAAGGATGGTAGACCCATGACTAATTTTGAACATATGAAAGGTCTATTTGATTTTTTGAAAGTACACCATATACCTAAGAAACATTCCAAATAGAGTCAAGTGGTTGAGATATGGTAGTTTCCATGCAACATGTCATAATGAAACAAATTGTATCGATGGTCCAACATGTTAATTTCATTTTAGTCAATTATCACCACTTTAAAAAACTAATCCTAGATTTATGTTCACATTTATGTTGTTGATAATTGGCGCAAGGTGCCAATTCTTTTTAATCTTGAAAGAATTGGAAATGGAAGTACATCTAACAACCTCATTAATGTAATTATTCATTTTTTTATTGTTTTTGGTGGGATGCCAAAAGTTGACCTTGCTAACAAAGTGGTTTGTTTTTAAGTTAATAGTATAATAACCTTCCAAGGCTTGAAGACCAGTGTGTGACTATCCAATTGATTAATAAGCACTACATTTTTCCTTGTAATTCACTATATGGCACATTGGTGTAATCTTGTTGTTTAAACTTTATCATCCCTTAGGCTTGTTATGAAAATTGAGGATTTATTTTTTTCTATGTACACCTACTACAACTAATCCCCAAAAATACATTTAAAGTGCACCAAATTGGTTGAAGTAATTGAATTAAAGGGTTAAAAATTTTAGAAAACATCTGAACATAGAGGACTTCAATGTTGGCCCCCTTCTAAATAATTACAATGTGAATATTTAAGTATATTGTTATGAAAATGTTTGATGATCTTCCCATTGTCCAATTGCTACTACAAACTATGAATTATTATGTGATGCGGAAACTATGATGGGACTAACATGTGTGATGCCAATGTTGGAAGCAATGCAAAGTTTAAGTAAACTTCATGAAAACAAATATTATTTCATTTGTGATTTTGAGACAAGTTGATTTTTAAAACCTTTATGTGGACCCTAAATGACATTTCTCACATGAATAATTCCAAAGTTTTGTGGATTTGGTGGGGTTAAAATTTGATAGTTTGGTACCCTAAGCCTTATGTTGCATTTTGCTTCAAGGAACAATTTTACATGTTATAGAAAAATTGACAAATGCACTAAAATTGTGTCCATGGTCATTAAAAAGGATTGGGCTATTGTATGCCAAGATGTAAAAAATTAATACACTTCTATTGCAAAAGGTTTGATAATTGAACTTAATAGACGATTTTTTATGTAAGAATTCATGAATGTTACTAACATCATTTATTTACCTTCAATATTGGGTATAACCAAAAGTTGATTTGCCATTCTTTGAACATCTGCAAATTATAAATTAATCTCATTATTTTTACAATAAGATTATTCAATTAGATGGCAAATCACATGTGCCCTTATTGGATAATGTTTTACTTGAACAACAATCTAGTTTTTTAATGACCACCATATAGTCCAACAATGATGCTATTATGAAACCCTTACATGACTATAATCCAACCACTCAAATGTGGAAAAGGTTTGATTCTAATGTGATTTTGAAAGACATTTTTAAAAAATATTTCAAAATTGTTGAACTTGCAACTATTACTATTCTAAGGAATGTTGAAGATGAACATGCCTTTTCTACCATCACTTTCATCAAATCCAAATTGAAAAATGGTTGAACAACTAATCAATTTTGGTTGTTCGGATGTATGCTCAAGATTTGTTTACTTTTTATACATGTTTCCATTCCACAATCCTATCACAAATTAGAATGAAGCAAAATCCCGACAGGGGTTGGAATTATAAAATGTTGGGGCAACTTTATGAGAATGCAACATACATGGTGTTTTCGTGAATCTTACATCCTACATTTAAACAAGCTCGTACATCTTAAATCCTATCTATTATCCTATTTACTAACAAATCTAGATAAAGATGTCAATACTAAATTTTTTGTTTTGCAAGTATGCCTTCCATTCTAACAAGGAAATGTCATCTTTTGGATTAAGGTTCCCTTGGAAGGAATTCCATTAAATCTATGTCCACAAAAACTTTGTGACAAATGCATTTGCAACTTTAGGTACAAAAAATGTACCAAATTTTCATGTATTTCTCAGCTAGCTTTCATCTTAAATTCTATAGATAAAACCTTTTGCCATAATGTCTACTACAAAAATGCAACCACTTTCAAAAAAGTTGTAGCATGATAGTAACTTAGGACTTCTAGATTTAATCAATATGTTTCCTTTACCACTTGAAGAAAATTGGGCTTTATTAACTAATCAATTTGTAATTACTTGTAACTATTTATCATTTGTAGCTTTCATTGCTTATTTCTAGAATTTGTTTTTGTATTTGGTTATGCTTGCAACTACACTGCAACTCACTTTTGATTAATTTTTTTTTCATTCTTGCACATTTGGACAACTTCTACCAGGGTTTTCAACCAAAAAGACCCAACTATGTCACATTAGTTGCAAATGTGGTCAAATAACTTGCAACCCTATAGGTATTGAATGTGTATTCTACATATTATAGGGTGTATGGGTTTATAATGGTGTATTGAATGTATTATATTCATTGATATATGGGTGCATACTAGCATGTACATGTGACAAATGATGGATTATGTATAGATGTTTTTTTTTTTGAAAATTATTAAGACTCTATAATCATAGAAAATTCCAATAATTATTATAAAATCACTTTAATTATAGCGGTAATATATTAATTAGAATAAATATATAATTTATATTCCAAGTTGATATTCATAATTTTTTATTTTAAATAAGTATTAAAAACATTCATAATAATTGTATTGTAATTGCATTATTTCATGTAATTAATGTAGTTATAATAATTTAATGACCATAATTTTTTTATTTTTAATAATAATTTATTTTAACTAAAATTATTATAACATAATTTTTTACACTAATTGTTAATAATTTACAGTAGTTAAAATGAATATTTTAAAATAATTTTCATTATATTATTAATACTTTAATTATAGAACTAACAAAATTTATAATTAACCTTAATTATCAGGATTTTGTTTTTCAAATTCCTCATGTAGGTGCATTAGCAAGGATCCCTAACTTTATTTTGCATTAAATGGTGACTATCCAAAGCAAACAATAAAGTTTTTTTTTTAATCATGCCTAAATTTAAGTGAGCTACATGGACTCACTGTCTAAATTTGTCGAATTTTTTTTCTAAAAAATATGGCAATGTTTTTTGGAAATTTTCCAAAAAAATCCTTTGTAAAGGTCACATTGGGTTTTTTTTGTCACAAGTTGGTAAAGTTTCACCACATTGTCAATTATTCTTGATTTAAAACTTTTTGATTTAATATAACTTTTAATTTTTAAATACTTTTACTACAATTAAAGTAATTAATGGGTTTCAAAGGATCATAGTAAAATAAATTAAAGCATTCTTTCTTATAATTATTTATACATAATATATAATTGGTATTTAATCATGTACCACACCATAAATATTTTGAATAGTTTTACTATAATCAAAACAATTAATGTGACTTTTACATATTATTGTATGTAATGTTTATAATTTTTTATTTAAAGTTAATAATTTTATATTTTATATTCAATTTTTATTTTTTAAATAATAATATAAATATTTATAGTAATTGCAATATTTTTTATTATGAATTATTTTGAGTTTTGTTTTTGAATGAAATATAAAAACAGTTGTAAGAGTAAGTAGTGAAATTAATCAATTATTGTATGCAATGTTTTAAGATCTAATTTTAGTTTTATATAATATAACTTGTTTTTATCAATATTAATTTTATTTCAAGAGCTTAAAATTTGTTATCAAAAGCAAAATAGTAATGTGAATATTATTAACATGGCTAGCTTAAGCTATAATAATAATTCAATAAAGGTTATTATTTTATTTTTCTTATTCAATCTCAATTAATATTCCATAAATCAAATGAAATCATAATTATAATAATTATAATAAATTAACTAATTTAGTCTAGTTAGTAGACATATCAATGAAATTATTATTTATTCATTATTTATTCAATATACTAATTAATGTAATAATTATTATCTATATAATTATTTATATTATTTATGATTAATGTTTAATTCTTATTAATTAGATAATATAACGTTGTGATTAAAATTTTAAAAATTGGATAATCTCTTTCATTTATTTAATAATATCACAATTAGTTGGGTAATTATATAATAATGTAACTAAAATTTATTGATGAATTATTATTATATGTAATTAATTTATAAGGTAGTGGATTACGTTGTTTGAAATTTCAATTGAAACCATTAACTTTGGATAAATCCAAAGAACACCCGTATATATATATTGTAAGGTTCGTTTTATCAATAAATAATCCTAGAAATATTGAAATATTTGTGAAAATATGAAGTTAAACTATTGAAAACCATCACAATTATTATAGGTTAAGCTTCTAGATAATTTTGTTATTCATGTGACAATATCATATTAGATTTTTATAGATCATGAAAATATATATATATATTTCAAAATATAAATAATTTGATTTTTTTAAAAATCCTTTATTTTTTCATTGTGAAAGTTGACCTTAAACTAATGCATATATATCCATCACAATCCCAATCACAAGACCAAATATTTGGCCCTTTTAAGCATTCCCAATTTGGGCATTCAATTCCAAAATGAACACATAGACAAAAAAAAAAAAGATGGAAAACCTCATCTAACTCCCAACACCTTTCAATAAATACAAAGGAACATTATTGGGTGCAAATTCTTTAAGGTGCACCAAAATCTTCTCACAATGTCACCTTTCTTATTTTTTACCTAGTCTTTTTTTACTGTGTAAAGACACATTTATGGATGATTATGATAGAATCTAGAATTGTAATAGTTTAGAATATAGTCCTTCTAAATTTTTTGACAACTTTGATTCATTATTTTTTTGTGGGATCAAAATATAAAGTAAAAAAAGACTGGAGTTAGGACTAGGCCTTTTTCATCATGTGTGGTACATTTCAAAGGATTTTCACCCTACCGTATTCATTAATAGTGACTTTGGCACCAATACAACATTTTCCCCTTATAAACATGTTTATTTAAAACCTATGTAACTACTAAAAGAAGAGGGGAATAAAATATGCCACTCTAATTACAATTTTATTGATGACTTGCATATTTAACACAATGTGATTTGTTTGTAAACTTTGATTATCTCACATTTTTAACATAATCAACATTATTGTTGATTTGTTTTTTGATTTGTTCCAAATAGATTTAAATACCAACCTAAAACCCTATGGTCTTGGGGGAAAAACTTTGGATTTATGGGATACATAATTCTATTTTATTTATATAAAATTTTAATTTTTAATTTAAGTTTTTCTTTGAAAATGTGAAAAAGGTAGGAATAATGGTAAAGGACATGGAAGTTCAATATATCATTTGAAAATGTGACCAAGATAAAGTGATTTCAAATATAATTAAATAATGATTATGCAACTGACGTGGATGAAATGATGTGTCATTTACATAGATAATGTGATCATAAAATTACTTTACAATGATTCAAAAATGACTATTAGTCATTTAATATGAATATAGGTAGACATAAGGAATTACAACATGTAGGGAATTGATTTATATTAATATTTGTATGTGTATAGGTAGTATACAAACTTTGTAGGAATTATGGAATTATTTTTTCGTTGTAGTTAATGACCTTTTAGGTTACATTTTGGTAGTTAGGTTTTAGGAAAAAGATGGCATAGTCAATTTGAAATTTTTATGGGTTATTTTCCATCTTTTAGTTTTGGTAGTTATGGGAGTTGATGAAGTTACTTTTGGAGAACACATATAAGTAGGACTTTTGGAGGTTTTTTTCCATTGTCATTAAGCATGAAACCTTGACCTTACATGAAGAGTAGAATAATAGACATTCCATTTGGTTTTGGTCTTTTCATTTGGCATACCTTGATTATTATGTTCTTGAAAATTCATGGAATTCATGAACATGTATGGTGTGTTATTGTTGAAGGAATAATTGTAAAAACAATTACATGGAAATTGTGTGAACCATAATTTTAATTAAATCATTTATTTTGTTTGTATTGTTGATAAAATCAATCTTTTTTTTTCATTGTGATCATTTGGTTGTGTAATTGAGATGGTATATACCATTATATCATTGAATGTTTTCCCAAAGAATGAACCTTTGATTTTTAAATTTTAGAATGTGTAAGAAAAAGACCTTCAAAACATAAAGGTTGGCTACCACATCCACATCGGATGTTTGTTGATGAGCATGTCTTAACTACAAAGTCTAAAAATTGGGGGAGGATTGTTAAAGCATGGAAGACAATGTCAAAGAGGTTATGCATTCAACCCCCCTTGCTAGTAGACTCCGTACTGAATTTTGCCTTCTAGTGGTTTAAAAAGTTGAAAGGAAACAAGTTGGAAATGTCAATTTTGAAGGTTAACCAACTTCAAAAAGTTGGCCTCCAAATAGTAGAGAATGTATGGGACATTGAACGTAACCCCTTTAAATCATGGGAAGTGGTAAGGAATTCATATTTATTTCAGGAGAATGAGAAGTGCATCTCAACACGAATGTTGTAAAAATTGCCAAAAAAATGGAAGTGAGAATTATATAACCCTACCCTCAACACAATAGTCAAGGAATGGGTTGGATACTTTTAATGAGGAGTATGCCTATATACTAATGTTGGTATGCTAAACTAATGAATAATTCCTTCCTAAGTATGATGGGGTGATAAGAGCTTTTCTCACCCCTAGTGAATGGCCTATTAACATTGTCACATACATAGTGAATAATTCATTATGTGCACCTTGAGAAGAAAAGGCCAAACATAGGAGTAATTGGGAAATCTAAAAACAAGCTTAAAATGATCACAAGAGAGCATAGGTGGGTTAGAATGATCTTGGTTAAAAAGGGTCCTAAGAAATCAACTTTTTATCTTTTTTATGGGACGTGGAGTGAGAGGATGGCCATGTGAACAACAGTCATGCATAGGTATGTATGTTGGAGAGGGGCATAAATATGAGATTCTCAGTTTGAGGGCGTTAAGTGGCCAGATAACCTTCATCACCAACCTACCAACTACATATTCACCTATGCTACCTACCTACTTAAATACCTACCTAGACAACTTATCCAACTGAGTAGGTTATGAACTTCCCTTACTCATCTAGGTCACCTACCTACCCCACTTGCCTCAGTTACTTATCTAACCTACCCATCTACTTAAGCTATTTCGATCACCTACCTACCTGCCTGCCCACTTCTCAACCTTCTTCGATTACCTACCCATCTACACTACCTACCTCCTTGGACTACCTAGGTTGGTCTTCACACAAAAGTGGGAAACATGGATTGGGGGTAAACCTAGTTTGCCTTCTAGTTTAGGAGGTTTTTCTAGTTTGGTCCCTATTTTTGTTTGTGTTTTTTTTGTAGTTCAATAAGTGACAGTCTCAATCTTGAGTTACCACTATTAGTCTCAGCCTGGCCATGGAGGTTAGGTTCCCAGATAGGCTAGAGCAACTTTACAGATATCTCAAATATAATAAAGTTATCTGTAAAAAGTGGGGGGACGAGAACGGCCGGTTTTGGCATAATTATTACATACATTAAAGGACGTCGGGATGAGAAATGAAGCTTTCCCTGAATCCGTCCGGTCGTCCATCCCGTCATCCGTCTGTCCATCCGTCCGGTCGTCCATGCTAATCGACACCCTGGAAGCTCTGAGGTTGCCGGCTGCACACCATCCCTCTACTGAGTCTGACACTGCAGCTTTCTGCCCACCAA
>Ga0116231_10006815_pt1 | contig 21420 bp, 12 predicted proteins | sample S1TSphgellanicum_2_FD_89695 | JGI IMG/M metagenome (GOLD analysis project Ga0116231, IMG submission 89695) | Host-associated microbial communities from peat moss isolated from Minnesota, USA - S1T2_Fd - Sphagnum magellanicum MG | ecosystem: Host-associated > Plants > Peat moss > Unclassified...
ATTTTTTGTGTCTCATTGGGCCCAAGAATTCTCATCTTAAAATCAATTGGAAGGCAAATCATTTTCAATTCTCATTGATTCTTAAAGGATGAGAAGGCCATTGATTAAAGGGAAAGATTTCGAAGCTTCCATTGGACAAGGGGAACAAATTCGAGGAAAGGTCATGGAGGCTTACCAAGGGAGAGAAAAGTATCTTGTGTTGGGGAAGGGGAAAGGAGGAGAATGAATGTGTGAGGAAAAGATTAGTTCTTATGTGTGGAAAAATGTTGTTCATGGGAAAGATGTGTGTAAGAAATAAGCATGGAAGGATTTCCATGACAAAGTTTTTGGAGTTTTTTTTCAAATAGTTGTTCCTCCCAAATCCACCATTGGATTTGTGTTAAACTTAAAATAGTTCTTGTTTAGGAAGTGTAGAAGGTTCTCTCCAAATTTCAGCATCATCGATTTGGCTATAAGGGAGCTACACTTGCTGGGAGTAGAGGGTGTTGTAGGGGAGTTCATGGAAATATTTCCATGACAAAACCTCTGGAGTTTTATTTCAAATAGTTTTTCCTCCCAAATTCACCGTTGAATTTGTGTTAAATTTCAAAAACTTATTGTTTAGGAGGTGTAAAAGGTTCTCTCCAAATTTCAGCATCATCGAGTTAGCTATAAAGGAACTACACTTGTCAGAAGTAGAGGGGGTTGAATTTGTCTGTTTTTCCTTCAATCTAAACAAAATGATTTTTAATCCCAAGGCTTAATTCTTGATAAAAAATTTAAAAATTTATAAAATTTTGTAACATGGCTCCTTTTTAGATTAGTTTTTCAAAAATTCAATGCATATTAAATTAAGAGGTTGTATGTAGATGTTATGATGAATGGAACAAAAAGGGTTCAACCATCAAGCGTGACATTGAATGAACATCAACATAATGCCCCTTCACATTCCATCATGGTGAGTTACGATTCTCCCATAATGTCTTTGTATCTTCCAAGTGAACACAACGCATTAGATTCTTAGTGAACTTCATTGCATTACATTGAACCACCTTATTTGTTAAATTACAAGACATAGTAGTTCCACTTCCAACCGGGTTTTGTGAGTGCATATCTTCATGTTGAAGGTGTGCAAGAATGCCTCACACCACCCATCCTACTCATTACATAGACTTTTGAATATAATTTGTGCCCAATCTACTTTTTGCTCCTTTTTTGTTTTCACCATTGATCAACATTTTTGTTGCACAAATATTAGAGCTTCTCCTTTTGATAAATGATAAATATAATGGTAAGATATCTAACAGAATATGGCAAAGCTAGACTCTTTGCATTCCATTGATTTGCAGATGAATTTGTAGGTGCAAGTCTACAACTCTGTAATGCCTGAACTGTTAATGACTTACTGACTTGTTCTTTCAATTCTTCTACATACCCTTTCAAACACACTCCAAAAATATTTACAATTAGTTATTTATTAATTACATACACCTTATCCTTATGCCCAAAGTCTCTATGCCCTTGATCAATAATGTGTTCATAAATTCCAACATTACATTGAGCATCGATGTTTCCCACCCATCAAAAACAAAGGAAAAAACCCTATTTTAAAAGCCAAGTCTTCTTCTGCAGCAATATCCTTCCATATAAAAGCCCCCTAGTCTGTAACAGATGTAGTTTTGTATATGTCCTCTAGAACTATAAATATTTGATGATATTTTGAATATCCATCTAAGAAGGAATATGCTTCATACCATGTTATTGTGTTTAACACTTCATTTATAAAAGGTAATGGTTATGGATCCTTCTTTCACTAAAAGAAAAATGGGTTTTTTCAACTTGTCCAATGCGACTTTTTTTTGTTCAAAACAACTAACTTTTGCACGCAACTAAAACACTAGTCACCTTGGACAAAAATAGTGGCAATAGTTAACTACAAAACCTCATTTTTCTTCTAGTGTTTGTGGTTGCATTTAGTTTTTTGAAATTTATATAGATTCTTAGCTTGCCATTTTTCATGGATACTACTACTATAGGTGACAACCATGTAGCTTCTTCTATAGATTCAATGAATCTAATCATTAATAACCTATCTATATTTTGTTTGACCGTTGTACCATAGTTTGGATTTAATCTATACCTAGCTTGATGTGCTGACGATATAATTGACGCATTCCCAACTCTTTCAAGGATTCAAATGTGAATCCAAGTAGAAGACAACGGAAGAAGGAGGAGTTGGGGCACACTCCCTAGCTCACAACACTTTGAGGGGTAAAGGGCCGTGTTAGAGCTCTAGTTTGGGATTCAGAAAAGTTGACAAGCTTCACTCACTCACACGGGCCTGCACACAACCCACACAAAGTGGTTAGTGCATAGTTGGAGCACCTTTGGTGCTAAGATGAGCCACGAGCAACACGGACACACTAGACTCACCACAGCCCGGACTTGGGGGAAGCCACCACCTTCCCCCTTATAGTATACTTAGTGGCTCACCACAGAGCTTACATCCAAATGGCTTTTCTTTCCCGGGACTCCCGAGTGGGAGTCCTGAAATCGCACCAAATGGGACTCCCATGACTTTGGAGCCCCATAACTTTGCGAACAGACCTCGGATCGAGATTTAATCTAAAGCAAAGTTGTAGTTCTTGTCAAGAACTTTCCAATGGTATGTCGCACGCCCCATGTAACCAAGTAAATATGGTCAATTCCCGACTTTTTCTGGTCGGGAGTCAAACTAACAGTTTGACTCCCGACCCTTCTTTTGGCCATAACTTGTGTTTCAAATGTTCAAATGAGCAATGCGAGCCCATTTTAGACATTTAAATTTCAAGAGCTTTCCAATGATATAAAGAACGCTACAAGCCATTGAGTTTTGACCCTTGAAATCGTTCTATGAAGTTTTGGGAATCCGTGGACTCCATCTCTCAAAATGGGAGTTGCCTTGGGAGTGTGAGGGTTCACTCCCTCATACTCCCTCACACTTTCTTACACTCCCGAGAGTATGTGATGTGACTCTCGGGCTTCTTCTTGCTTTGACTCTCGGGTTTCCTCTTGCTTTGACTCCTGGGTTTCCTCTTGCCTTTATTCTCGGGTTTCCTCTTGCCTTGATTCTCGGGCTTCCTCTTGTCTCGCAACCTTGTAACCCCTTTGCTTTGGTCATGAGCCCAAAGGTAGGGTTACGACAATAATAGTGTCCAACTCATTTCGTGTTATGCTAGCTCTAGTGGAATCCTTTTCAAATCTTTGTATGTCCATGCAAAAACATCTTTGAATTCCTTCAACTACTCCACTTCTAGCACTTTACTTATTTTTAACTGTGCTTTAATTTTCATCATTTGTGGTTCTGCATTAGTTCCTAGATTGAACTTCATCAATTGTTGATTTTCAGCTAACATCCATCCAGTTATTTACAATCCCTGTGCTTTGATGTTTACTAGAGTTTCATCCATTACAACACTCCATGGTTAATGTATGTAGTATGTCTATGGATACACCTTATCCTCTAGAGCTACTTCTAGTTCATATATGTTGCCATGTATTTTTATTTTTTTTGTGTTTTATACTTAAGATCCTTGTTCTAAACTATTAGTCTTCACATTTGTATTCATGAACCCCACATTTGTGGTTTTCATAAATTGAATTGTCTCAACTAAACTGATTGTTCTTATGGAGAACAATTTTGGCTCTGTAGCAAAGATGATATATTCTTCTTCATTTATGATACCATTTTGATAATTGTAGCACAATAACATTTTTGGTCTTTTTACTTCACTTCCCAAATGTTTGGTACCTGTAATTGTTCATATGGTCCCATTCCCTTGTATGGTAACAATGTTATTTCCCCAATCATGTGCCATTTTAACCTCTCTCAACCATGGTCTCTCCAACAACATGGAAGAACTAGAATCTACCACACTATTTTGAAGTATAGTAAATGTAGTTACGTAAGGAATGCCATGAACATATATCTTCAAATCTCTTATCAACCCCACTGGTTTTGTGGTTGTTTGATTTGTCATCCTCAGATTATATGGTTGTAGGTTTAGGGTTTGGAAGCCCCAACTTCAATCTCAATTGTTCTGTGATAATATTAACTCCAAAACCTCCATCCAGCAACACATTCTATTTTATTCTTCCTAATTTGTACTTGGATAGCTACCATATGATTATCTATTGCTATAATAATTGTCTTTACTTTTGGTACTATAGAACCAACTTTTTTTTTTGTGGTTGCTTTACTTATATTTTGAGTTTTTTTTTGTTTCAACTTTTGCCAAAGATATATATTTAATTCAAGAATTATTTTAAGTTATTGTCTTAAGTTCAAAGTATAATTTATTTCTAGCATCTGTTTACTTGGCATACCTAGCCAAGTTGTGTTCCATCCTTCCATGGATGTGGATGGCCCTTTTGTCTAAGCTTGTGTTTTTTGAATTTGTTGAATTGTTTCCACCATTGACTACTTCAACCACTCTTCTTTTTCCTAGTTAACAACACTCTTTACTTTTTTTGGTTTTCTATCCTTGAACACTTGTTTTTGAATTCTTCTGGTAACATTAACATCCACCACATTCACATCCGCAATGACTATTTGTGTCTCAGCAATAGGTTGGACCTTTTTCACTATCACAAATTCCCCATTAAACATTTTCTGCATTTTGATAAACTTCGGACAATCGATCATTTTATGTCCATTCAAACCACATATGTGACATGCATATGAAGATGTTTTTTGTGTTTTTTTGACTTGGTTGTGCCACCTATGTGGTTGCCATTGTGGTCTATTCTTTTTGTTTTTGTAAGTTTCCACATTGTGATTTGTCATCCACAATTTGTGTAATGTTTGTTAATCTTCCCCGTACTATTTTGTGTTTTTGTTAATATTGCCTATTTGATATTTTGTGGTATTAATAGTGCATTCCTTGCTTCTGTAGTACTCATGCCTTCTTCACACAACATTGTCGCCTCCTTATATTGTTGTAATGTCAATTGCTTCTTCCCCATAGTCGTAATTCTGAGGTATGATTGTAAACCCACTCTAAACACAATAGTTAAGAATTTGTATATGGTTCGTACTTGTAAACCATGAGCCAACTTTTAAATTCGCTCATAGTAAACCTCCAACCTCTTAGTCTCCTCTTGTTTCATGTTCTTTAGCTCCATGTATATTTGCTTATCATTTTTAATCTTCTAATGACATTTGCAAAATGCTTGTGTAAGCTTCGAAAATACAATAAGGAAATTTTGACATGTAATTATAGCACCAATCCAATGTTATATCTTTTAATGTATAGCTAAACGCATTGATGATATATTTTTTAAAAGTTTCTGCATTTGTTTTTATTGCAGAATTAAACATTTTGACAAGAGCATCTGGATCAACAATTTTTTGAAATTAGGATACATAAAAATTACCTTATGTGGCTTAACATAATGGCCATCTTTGTGATCAAGAATTGGTGTAGTTACAACAATTGGTTCTTGGTATCCTCCTTTTGAATGCATGGCATTTACACTTTTGCACCCTCCAACAACCATTGAGCCCATTAGCAGTTGACCTATAATCCTGTTCAGACATCCAATACTTTCTAATAGACCCCTTAAAATTATGAATTGAACAAAAACACGACACTACTAATGTGGACATTCTCATCAATAGTATACAACAAAATTTGTAAAAAACCTTCCCATCACTTAAAGAAAGAACATAAAAAAAATTCCCCACAAGATGGTCGCCAAATGGTAGAAGTGAAATTAAAATTCTTGCTAAATATTTCACACTATTATAACAACAGATTTACATTTCACAGGCATATATGTTCACTATTTCTGTCTTAAGTTTCAACAAACTTAACACTACAATTCATTCCCACACCATATTCATAATTATTACATATAGATAGAATATATACTTCAAAATACATTATAAAAAAATCCAAAAACAAAAGTATAATTCATTTCATCATAATTTAGCACTACAAAAAATTCACACAAAAGCTAAACATAAAATTCATTATAGAAGTTTATGCTTATTTACATTATCAAAAACATTAATCCAAATTAAAAGCATAATCCCACATTTTGTTGAAAAAATCCCAAAACAACACTTAAAATTTATGTTATATCAAAATAAAGTTTGTGGTTTTCTACTGCAAATACCTCCAACTTTTCTTATTATTCTTTCAAAACTTTCCCTCTGTTTCATCTTCTTTCTTCTCCCTTGATTTCTAGAACTTCCCCCCTTTTGAACCATCCCAAATCACATCATTATGATCCAAAACAACAAGAATTCAAAATTCAAACTAACATAGTTCCCTAATTAGTCCCTATCCTAATTACCTTGTCCATCCCAAATCACATACTCAGCTTAACCCCTTTACAACCAGCTTGGGTGGAATGTTAAGTCAGTTGGCTTGTTTTGGCTAGTTGGTTAATCAGGTTGTAACAACCACATCTCATTGCTTTATGCCCTACTATCTTACCTTGACCCTCCCTAAGCTTCAATAGTCTATTTTACTACGTTATTCTTAGCCCAATATCTTTTTACCTATCAATTAGGCCTTATTCATGTTTGTTTTTTGGGTTTACTTTTTGGAAAGAAAGTATGGAACCTTCATGCCATTTGCCAAGTGTCAATGATAAAAAAGGTATTTTATTATGCTATCAAAACAATAAAAAAATCATGTCAACAATTTTAAAAGCTAAGTCTCTTGATTGATATTTAATCAAATGTTTGGAATGGGAGATTGCACACATTAGAGCCATTTAAATTACTACAAATTGGAGCCACGAATTTGTTGATGACATGGAAGAATATTTTCATGTGTGTTAGCAAATATTTTTCTAGATCAACATGATTTATTATAGAATATACCCTTCGATGTGGATGAAATATATTAAAAATATTTTTCCATGTTCACGTTCATGGGTTCATGAAATAACATTCCCCTTATTTAAGGAGTACTTATTCGTTTTTTAGTAGAAATTACAAGGACATAATCCCAAATAGGAATGGGAATGGTGTGAAAAGAATTAATTATTTTTTTCAATTAAGTAGTTTTCGAATAATATGAATTTTGGTTTGGTGACCTTTGGAAGAGTCATCAACTTGTTTGACATGGGGTACCAACCATTACCTTAGCCAATATTTGCATTACCAAAATGATTATGTAACCTTTGGTAATTTATTACCAAAGGTAGATGGTATAAGAAGATGTGATTTCTTTTTCATTTTTTATAATTTAAAAAACATTTACATGGTTGTTGAAGAAATATATGTAGCAAAAGAAAGAAAGAAATTCAAAAAAAAAATTCATTGAATAATCTTGTTTCATAGTTTTTTTTTGTAATAGACTATTTCAACAATGTTATTTTAGTTTTTTCATTCTTTTGTTATTGTCATGCATAATTGACGTTTGATGAAAATTTTCATTTTTTTTTTAAAGAGACAAGGATTGGAAAGTAGGGAGATGTTCCCACTACTTATATTGAATACACTTAGGAAAGACTAAAGAAAGTTGTGCAATTCTACCTTTGGTGTGAAGTTTTGCGACTACTTATTGTTATTTTTCTTTTTAAGGGAATTTATGTAGTTTTTACTTTTTGAATCCTTCAAATTCATGAAAGGTAACCAATTAAAGGTAACTAATCAAAGGCATTATGTGGTTCATATTCCACTTCTAGTTGTTTGTGTGATTTTTACACCTTTTAAGTTGATCAACAAAAATATTTCAAAATATTTTTGTTTGCAATACACATAGCTTATGACACAAAAGTATGGTATTTTTTCTTTTCAAAAAATCACAATTTTTTTTTTTCATTTGCAAGTTTTGCCAAAGGAATGTGAGTTCCATTTATAAATCCACAAATGTTGAGTAGACATGTAAAATCTTCAAAACAAACAATGGTATCCTTCAAACATTGACCAAAATGAGTACTAATGTATTTATTAATCAATTTATTTTTATCAATTAACACATTATAAACAATGTTAACATATTTTTAATTATTGATGCATCCACATTGAATTAGTTCACAATATGTGTAACACCAAATCCATGAACAAACTAATAAATATATATGATTATAATATTTGTAATTTGTAAGTGGTTTAAACAACTTAATTACAAAGATGTCAACCCTAAAACAACCTTGTTGAAAGTTTCAAAATTCATTCTATAATAAAACAAAAAAATTCTCTCTCAAATTATGGGTGTGGTATGTTCACAGATTGGTTCCCAGTAGGCCTCAATGTGTGTTTTGTTTTAATTCTTTCCAGCACAAATGAGGTCAATGCCTCCTATTCACATGGGACCAAAATAAAAGAAAGAAGAACCTTATTAAATTCACATCTTGATTTGAAAGCACATTATGCACTCTAAATTTAAATGTTGCACAAATCTCACGTGCAATGAAAAGGAGCATCCAAATTTTTTTAAACTTGTCCAAGTGAAGCCAAATCCTAAGCAACCACAACAAACCCTAATTTAATGAAAGACACTAAAAAGCATTTCAAAAATGCAAATTTCCACCCCCAAAAAAATGAAAAACCTATTTAGATTGTTCAAAGTATCTTATACAAACTTGAAAAAACAATTGAGAACAAAAATGGTACCCACAACTAGGTAAAACTTGAGAAAACAAGTGCTGCACCACAATCCTCCTCTAGCTTGTGATTCTAGTCTATGGCTGGTGTATTTGGCCTCTATCCCTCCTAGTCTCTCCAAACTCTGGTCTTGTAAAATATATATTTTACCTCTTGGAACATATGCTAATGGGGCAGTGGGTAGCTCTTCATGCTTCCTGCCTATCATGTGAGCATGTGCCCAGCCGTGACGATATTGGAGAAATGCTGCAGTGAATTGGAGGGTGCCTTACCAAGCTGAATTTCCAGCTCTACCTCAGAGCGGGAAATTTCATGTAAGAGAGTGTGCAGATTTGCGTAAGGCAATGTCAGATCAATGTCCCGAGATGTTATAAAGAGGCACTGCTGTCACTGCCTTCCACCGCGTGAACTGAGGGCACAGCCCAAGGTCCCCTACATTAGAACAACATTTCTTGCCTAGACCTGCCGTCAAGGAGAAAAGAAAGTGGAGCACAAGACAGAACACAACTGATCCTCATTTCGCCCTTGGAGCTAAATTTAAACGGTGCTGTTCATTCCCTGCACTTCTGCTTTTTTGTTAACTCGAAGTCGTTATCGCCGTCGCTATCTGTTTCTGCTGCATTGTAGGGCTGCAATTGCTTCTACAAAGGTCGCACATTTTCCCTAACGGACAACACAATTGGAATCACAGGACAACATGCAAGCTAGCTCACTTTCTTTTGGCCATGGTACTAAATTTCTAGTTATTCCTATTCACTGTTTTCTCCTCTGGCTTTGTACTGTTTCTAGGTCGCTACCATCTTCGTCGTCAAGCCGTTTCTCTGCTTCTTGGTGGGATCATCGGGTTTCTCCTCGATCCTTCACCCACGCCCCTTCTATTCACAATTGCTATATTTTCTCTCTCGGGTTTACCCGTAGTATCTATGTGTACACAGCCTCCAACTCGCGCTCATGCCCCTGTTCAAATAAAATGGTTCGCATTTCCCACAGCAAGAAATAAAGTTTGGCAGGTTGCCGCCTTTTTCTCGCCCTAAAATAAAGAGAAAGGGTAGTGAGTACGTTGTGTAAAGGGTAGTAATGAATGTGTCAGGACCGATCACTCCTAATAATTATACCCTTCAGACCACATCACAAACGAAATGTTCTACAGTGTTATATACAGTTGTCAACAGCCAAATTGCACGATGCCTCATATCTTCTCAGTGCTGATTCGACTACTTTCTGTGCACTTGTCGATATCGCAAAGTTGAGTGAAAAGCTTCATGGCAACGGCCCTCAACAACAACTCGTCGATCTTCTCAGTTTGCTTTCTATCCGAACTTCGTTAGCTTCTTTGCTGCCCCTCTGTCTTTCAGTAAACATACGATAGTGGGTTCGACTTGTTTCCACCACAGCTGGCATCTTTCATCCTATTAATATCAGCAGCTGCATTTACAGGCAAGAATAGCATTTTAAGACTTGATCGATTTCTGAGGTGTTGAGCCAGTCACGATTCGCAACCGAGGGGAAGAAATGGAGCACACGTCTGCAATCAAGAGGGCTTGGGGTCTTACACTGGTCGTTTTCTCGGCAGTAGCAGCGCTATGTGGCAATGTGAGGTGTGACCCGCCAGATTGCAGTAACCAGTTTGCGGAAATGGCGCCGTGCCTCCCATTTGTGCAGGGTCAGGAATCACCGCCTGCGGACGCATGCTGTGAGGCGCTTGGCGATGTGAGGAAGAACAGCCCGGTTTGCTTGTGTATGCTGGTTGCACCAGGGTCGCCAGGTACATCGGCCGGTGGCGGTATTCCAGGGTTGAACACCACTCTGGAGTTAATGCTACCCTCTCTCTGCAAAGTGCAGGCCGATCCCTCCCAGTGCAGCCGTAAGTTCTGTCCATTTCCTGCCTGTGTTCTTGCAAATAATGTATCACCTCTGGAGTACACACCGTGCGGTGCTAGTCACTCCCGCTATTTTCAACCTCTAATTCAGCCATTCAAGCTTTTGGCGTTCTCCTTTCCTCCGAATCTCGCATGATTTCTGGTTTAGGTGTGCGGCAGTAATCTGAATGTATAAGGCTGTGGATAGGATATGTGGATATTGCGGGTTACAACTCGAAGTATTTAGATTGAGATCTCAGCAAGTATATTTGCTTGACCGTTGTCGTCAACACTGCAGGTCTTCTGAACGGAAGCCCACAATCTGCGCCGTCTTCGTCTCCCAAGTCGGCCGGCACAAGTGAGGAAGCATCCCCAGTGCTTATTGTGATGTCTTAGATCTCTTCCTTGAAAGGCATTGCAAGCATTTGTTAGAGTCATTTGCCGCTCCCGAGCGAGCTGCTATGTAGATTTTGCCCAACTATACTCTATGGTGTTTCTAATGTGCAGTTGTCGGAGCTCCGGTTTCCGTGAACCCACCAGCCTCCCAACCTTCACCGGCTTCTTATGGAGGAGCTGCAGCTCATGTGGCCAAATCGTTTTTCACTTGGTCATCATTGGGTTTCAATCTTTTTGCAGTTCTCATTGCCGCTGGCTTGCATCGCGTATAATCTTGTGGCAGGACTCTGCAAAGCTATGGGAGCCGAATGTAGTCGTACTGCACAGCCTTAAATTTGAAGCTTCCAATGCCCTTCGCTGTCAAGGGCACTTGTTGAAAAAAAAACCTCGTATAGGAGATAATACTTGGGACTGGAAATACTTGCATGTTTTAACTTGTGGGGGTTGCAGCAACTGCTGGGAGCAAATATACTTTGTATCCAGAGATATGAAAGAAAGCAGGGTCCTTGAACACATATGTAGTTGTTAGTAAATATTGTATATGCTTGAGAAAAATGTAGCTTTTGAAGGTATGGAGCTTATTCATATGTATTCATTTTTTCAACCAGAAAGGGCTTCTAAAATATGCAACTCTTGATGAGTCTTCTACCTGTAAGAGATCAACCCCCTTTCACAATTATCTTAGCTCATTTGAAGCCATTCAAATAATCTACTCATTCACAAATGTGTATGCAACTGTAAAACATTTCAGCTAACTGGTAATCACATAGCAAAGCAAATTAAATTTGATTTTGCAAGTAAATGTGTATGCAACTGTTTCAGCCAAGTGGGACTGAAGGTTGGATCTAAAGTATTGCTGATCAACAGAGGCATTTTTGACATGACAATAACACATCCATCCTAATATGGCACCAACAATGATCAATTAAAGTATTGATAAAGTCAATTTCAAAACCAAAATGTTATTTTGCAAGTAAATTTCCATTGCCCAGATACTCTTGAAATTTTCAAAAGAATATTCATTTTTGGCTTATCTGGCATTGGGAGGTTATCATATTTCCAGAGCAAGGTTATGCTTCTGTGTTTTATTTTCATGATGGGCAAGGTTCTGAAGAGTGAAGAAACGTGAATGGGACTCTTCAAAATTGTGAAGGGCACCTGGTCCGTCTTTCAATGTGAAGTGTAGTTTCTTGCAGGCTTTTGAAGGGCACCTGGTCTGTCTTTCAATGCGAAGGGTAGTTTATTGCAGGCTTTTGAAGGGCACATGGGCGCTTCAAATTTCAGGCCTACTTGTGCAAGATCACAGCATTTTATGATCAGAATCTGTAGAATCACAGCAAGGATGGAAAGGTATCAAGTTTTGACAAACATCATCTCCTTCCCTTGCACCTTTTTGGGTTCTTGACAATGATTTACTATCACTTGTCGCCTCTTTCCCCCCTGGCCTTTCTCATCTGTGGTTCTTTCTCCTTTTTCCTTTCACACTTGGCATATGAATGAGTCAATTGATTTAAGTTTCAAATCAGCTACATCAAACTACTGTGCCAAAGATGAGGAAATTAACCCCTGAAGACCAAGCCCTAGTGGGTGAGAGAGAGAGGAAGCATGCATTAGTCAGTAGATTGGGTCCAATGTGTACAATCTTCATATCCATTGTTATGCAATTGGAGGCCTGCTGCATCCACAACAAAGCAAATCATCTATGTTGTTTCTGCATGGTGTAATCAAGAGTTTTCTGAGCTTAAGAAATAAGGAATCCTTTTATTTATCTAAGGAATAATCCTTTTATTCCTTAATAAAAGGATTCCTTATTTAAATTGAAGTGGTTGAATTTTTAATTCTCACCAACTTACAGCCCCTATTGTACTGCTATATTTTTTAGCTTTACACATTGGAGAAAGCCCTCACCAGGAATACCTTTGCTTAGAAGAAATCAAGCTAATTAGGTCTAGGACTGATTTGAACTTGGCATGTAAAGTTTTCAGGTTTTGCTGTACTAACTTTTCTTTTACTTATCATTACTAATCACAACCATGAGATAAGTGTGTTTATCAAGTGGCTACTAAGGTTTTGTTTTGTTGAGTGCTGATACTCTCCAACTAGTTCTCAAGGCTCACTGTTCTCTGTGTTGGATTTGCTCTCTTCTTTCTGATGGGGTGAGCATCACATATTCAAACCAGCGTAGGGCAATTTTCTAGTTTGTTGGGTAGTATGTAACATGATATATAGGTAATGATATTAAGGATTGTCCTATTTTGATATTCCACTATGAATGTATTGAGGTCAATACTTAGTCTAGACAGGTATGCAAGTTCAATGAGTAGTACAATTTAGATCAAAGGGTGTGGCAGATACTTATTACCAACTACCTCTTGTCATTGCACAGTTGGTATGAGTAAATGCTGTTCAAATACTCAATACCAACCGTGCAATGAAAGTAAGCCAACTCATACTCAATCATTTTAAACAAGCAGACTCAAAGCACTGCTGGTTCTAGTTATTTCCAAAACCTCAAAGAACTGCTGGGTTTCATGAAGGAACCAGAAAAGAACCGCCCTGATACCCAAAGGAGGTTTGCACACTTTTCCATAGGATTTCAGTTCACTCAGTAAACACAATGATTATAGTTCTGTTTCTGTATTTGCTGCTTACCTATTAACAACTCACTAATCTTTACCTATATAGTATTCATTTACATGCATTTATTTACTTAGTAACCACCTATCATGCTACACTAGTAGGCCCCTGTGTCATTGGAACAAGTATATTAAACCTCTCTTGCAAGGTCAACCATCCCAATTCTATTCTAGTTGAATTGGGCTTAACTTCAGAGTTCTCTTGAAAAAACTTAAAATTTTGATTTCTTAAACCAACAATCACTCTAAATTCAATAACTTTTGCTCTATTGATTTGAAAATTGAAAAACAACAAACATGCACATCCTCTTGTAAATGGCTTTCCAACCATACAAAAAGCAGAGAGCCCCCTGGTTTGGAAGGGTTGCATCCAAACAAGCAAACATCTATCTTTATATATCAGATACCTACAAGACTTATCATGTGAGTTTCCTAGGTGAAATCTTACATAAAATCAAGCTGGGGTTCACCCACAACTGACTCAAAATAGGCTTCTACTAGATGGTGAACTGGTGGCTGTCGGTTCACTCTGCTCATACCATTTATGGCTGCACCATCCGCACAGGCCCATTCTCCAAGTTAGTACATTCCATTCCATTTGAAACCATAATTGAGTTGGAGGTTATTGTTTGAATGTTATACTCACCAAATTTCTAAACCTGGCCTTGGGTTCTAACTTCTGGGTTATAGTCGAACATTTATGTGAAACATGACAGAAACATCTGTCTTGCACGAAAATATTATTACATGTTTTTCACATCATCCGGACAAGGTGGATGTTTTCAAGGGTTGATTACTTGCATGTGCCCTACATTGAGAACAAAATTGATCAAGTTTGTTTCCTGCTTTGCGTTTTCTGCTCGCCAGTTAGGCGTTCCTGGACTAGAAGATGACTAACACCTCAGTCACTCAGTGCTCACAGTTACGTTTGGGAGTGAGAAACTCACAGCCAGGGCGAACCAACACCCGCACCGATACCTGAATTTTTAAAAAAAGACATTGGAGGGATGACCTTCCAAAAATATCCCATCTTCTTCTATAGGCTTCCCTCGCAATAATAATCTCCTAGGCGGCCATCCTGATCCTTTAGGTAGCCTTCTAGGTTTCCCTCCCCTATTTTTCAGATGTGCATATTGTACTCCTTGATTGGATTTGGCAACAAACTGTTGAATAATTAATTAAATTTTAAATCTTAACTTTGGCACTTGGTTTTTAATTTTGAAATTTTTGATACATAATGATTATAGAAAATAACAAACACATTCTCTTTTAAGTTTAGGGACATGCTAGTGTGTCTAGATTGTCTCAGTTTAAGTTCAAGTCTTGAACTTCAAGGTTTGCATTTCAAACCTAACAGTTCGAAATTTGGCAAGTTCCTAATTTTATAAAAACAAAATCAGCACAAGTAAAAAATAAATTTTCAAAAATTTGAAATAATAATAATAATTTAATTTATGCTGAAATCATTTAGGTACTACAAATAGCTAATTTAGACTTTGTTTTTATTTCTAGGTGATAACGTCTTAATATGCTTCCCTATTGTGTATAACATAGTTATACATCGTATCTCCCACTTTATTTTTATTATCTATCTATACATGGTTTGGTACAACCTAGGTTGCTTTGGTACATTGATTAATATTTGAACAACTCATATGGTACAAAATGCAATTTATGATAACAGGACAATTTACATTTTGGAATAATATCATTCAAGACTATAATTTCAAGTAAAACCCATAGTGAGAGATATGTGATGATCCTTAAAAGCCTTTTCAACGTTTGAATTTTCTTATGTTTAGTGAAAATTGAATTTATCGAATGACATGATCATTCAACATTTTTAGGGTTTGGATTAGATACTATAAGTTGCTTTCAAGTCAACTATTATTTCACAACCAGTGATAAAAACAAGTTAGGACACCATGACATGTATAATATCCAATCTAACAAAAGTGTTGCAAGAAAATAAAATTATTTTTTGATGACAAGGGAACCAAATTGTGCAAAATAATGCAAAACCACACATGCTCCAAAAGTATGGCCCAATAAGGCAAACATTAAATAGTAGAAACAAGTTAAATGCAACGTCGAGCTAGATGCAATTATAATACAATATAGTATAATGCCAATAGGGGAAAAAAATCAGATTTCTTTTTATTGTACGCGCACAATGATTAATGCTTGAAGTTTTTTTAATGTTATTTTGAAAGGAAAAGAAACTAATGTAATGATTAGAATCCCCTTTGTAGCCCAAAGGTTCAAGGTTCAAACCTTTTTTTGAATTCTCCTTTTCATCCACAAATGAAATGGATGAAAAATTTGCCTAAATGTAATTTGTAAAAATTAGTTGCTTCGAGGAAAAGGGGATTTAAGTTACCCAAGGGGGAAACCATGTTTCCTTGGGGAACAACCATGTTCTTAAGTGAGTAAAAGGCTTAAGTTGTTTCAGGGATCAACCATGTTCCTAGGGGAGAAAAAGAAAAAAAAGGTTTAAATTGTTCCCCGAAGCAATTTAAGCCTCGTCTCCTCATGGATGTGGTTGCTCCTAGGGCAACTTAAGCCCCTTACTCCCCAAGGCAACATAGCTACTCCTAATGGATAACCTTATGCCTAGGGGAACGAGGGATTAATTCCCCCAAGGAACAAAATAAATCCCCCAAGGAGCAAATGAAGTTCCCCAAAAAGTAACTTTCACGAGGAGTAAGAAAAGTTCCTTGGTGAAAAGGGAAACTTCTTTGGGGAGCAATGAACTTTCCCTCATGAAAAGCCAAAATTTCTTAAGGAAACATATGTTTCGAATTTTTTTGCAAATATAACCATCTCATATTTGTTTATATATATGTTTGTGACCTATTATTGGAAAGGTCTCAAGGAGAGCTACAACTTTGTAGTTGAAAGCATTTCAATTAAAATTCATATGAAAATGTTACAATCACACAAATTATTGGGTGCATTTGTTCTCGAGGAACATGGTTGCTCCCCCAAGCAACTTAAACCTTTGTTCCCTTTGGTACATGGTTGTTCCCGGGGATTTTTTCATGTCCTTTAGAAGAAGAGACCTTAATTGCCTTGGGGAACAACCATGGGGAGAAAGGTTTTAAGTTGCCCTGGGGAACAACCATGTCCCTTGGGGGAAAAAATGCCTAACACTACAATATAATTAGGGTTTTTATGCTATTAACATTGTGATTAAAATGATTTTATAATCATTTTTGGTCATAATGTTGCTTGTTTTGATTGATTAATCATGCCTAATATGATTAACATAACAAGTGAGCATGTCCATTATGACTAACAAAAATAACAACTTAATCAACTTGGATAATAATCTAACCATGTGGTAGATGTCTTGCCTATGTGGAGTTGTCCAATTTGACTAAACTGACTAATGTGTTTAAAAATGGTCATCTAAATTTGAGTAAATGTGTTTGTATTACAACTTTTTCCTTATGTGGCAATATTTTAATTTTAAAATTATGAAAATATGCTTGTAAACATAATACAATTTTCTTATTATTTAATTATTATTATTATCATTGTCATACGTGCATAAAAATAGGGGGTGTAAATGGGAAAAACAACCAAATTTTACATGTGAACATATTAAGAAAATGGAGGATTAAATTTATAATTTTGTATGTATAATATGTAAAGTAAATTTGACAATTACAACCATGTTTGAATGAAGATCAGCCCACATTTTATTGAACATTTGCAATTATCAATTTTTTTTTTTAAAATATTTAAAAAATATTTAGTTCGAGCAAATTAAACACCACACTAGAGGCCTAGCTAGATGACATTTTGAACTTTGAATAATTATCCATGATGGTCCAAGCTACTTCAAACTTGAACATATAAATGTATATACTTCCAAATTAAACTACATACATCTTGTAGTGATTTACTAACCATCACTGTCACAACTTGTATTAGAATCCTCTAATGTGTTGTTTGCTCCATCATCTTCCTCTTCATCAAACACATGATCAACAACCAAATCTATTGGTGCAACAATAAAACCTCCTACAATTGTGGTAGGTGGAATTGATCCCTTAATAGAAACAAGAGCTTGTAGTCCTTTGTAATCATTAATGTTGTCAAATCTAAACATATCAAACTCTATAGGGTCAACTTGGATTGTTTCAATTATTCGTTTCCCAGGGTGATCTTTTCGTAGCACTACCTTCCACCCCCATTCTTTTGGGTCACTAAAAAAGAAAACTTGTTCGACATGTAAGGGGAAAACAAATGATTAATCGAAAATGGGAATAAAGGAAGAAAAGTTTACACGTGTGAAGCCATACTCATCTTGCTTGACTATTGCATTGCTTATAGTGTAATTTGCTTTCACTGAATTGCACATCAAAACGATTGTGTTGAGCACCCTATAATTTAATTCCATAATTTCTTCAACATGGCCTACATATGGCAAAATTGGTCTTTGGCCATTCCGACCACATATGCATTCTTGTTCAAAAGCTTCCGCTACACAACAATCACTTGTTTTAAAATGTTCTTTGACACTTGAAACACAAATGTGGTTGCCATAAACATACATGGATTGATAAGACATTGCTTCCAATGTCGGTGGCATGGACATGTGCATGTCTTTGTTAATTATCTCTCCATTTTTTATAGCCGATGCAATGTTTCCTTATCCACATTGCAAAGGGGGGCAATGGGGCAAGGTCATTTGGAAACATAGGATTCCTCACTTGTGACCAACCTTAAAGCAATAAGAAATCTCCCTTTTTTTATTTCAAATACTAACTTGTGTGGAATTCTTCCTACCAAGAAACCATAATACACATGAATTAAGCTTAATTTACAACTATTCAAATTGTATGAAATTACTAGACAATAACTATCTAATAGAAAAAAATGGAATTCCTTGGCATTTTACAATGTCAAACACAAAATGCTAACACAAGTTCTTTAAATATTATGCAACCTATAATCCAATGTGTAGTAAAAGTAAAGAATACATTACTCACACCATGAAGCCATTAATCCCAGATTTTGGAGCACAAAATAATGGGCCATGTCCTAAAGGTTTGAAGTTAGAATTCATGGACACCCACCACCTTCAAGCATTTCATCAAACATGGAAGGGTCTTTTTGTCATCCACACCTGACGTCTTATGGTTATAAAGTCCACCAAATATTCAATGCAAAACCCAAGTACTTCTTCTAGTGCATATCTTTATACCATGTTACCTTTGGGTTTTGGTCTATTTCCCACACAACCATTCAATGTCTTCAATTATCACTCCACATGATACATCCACCATGTAGGGATTAGTCCACATAATTCCAATTCCTCAACTAAATGAACCAACAAATGTGTCATGATATCAAAAAATGAAAGAAGGAATTTTTGCTCTAACAACACCAATGTCATTACAACTTCATTTTTCAACTCCCCCATTGTGGCTAGATCCATAACCTTGGCACACAATTGTTTGAAAACTTGACACAATCAAATGATTGCCATTCTATAACTATGAGCCATATCGACACAACCGTGTGTGATAGTCTCAATTTTTAAGATTTGCATCAAGGATATTCGAGTATGGTAAGGTTATAATTTGGGGGTTTTTAACAACTTCATGTTAGAATAAGGGATGATGAATGTGCATGGTTGTGTGAGGAGGGTTTTTTTTTTTTTTCCAAAATACGATATTAGTGAATTAAGTGTTGGGTTAATTCCTTTCTTCAACAAAAAATTGATAACCATAGTTTTAAGACTTCAGTTGTATAATTACGGATGAAAGGTCTTTAGAAGGTTGGGGGTCAAAGTAGACACCAAAATTCGTGGTGCTCAACAAAACGTTGGTCTTTTTCTAATATTTAGTGAGTAGTAAGATGTTGAGATTCATGAAGTAGTGGAAGAGGTGTCAATGGAAGGTTTAATAAAGATAAAATAATCTTCAAGCCCATGGTTAACACAAACATTTCACCATGATAATATTAAATTATTTTTTTAGAATAATCTTTAGACATTAATGATGTGCTTATAAGATTTCTATGATGTAGTCTTAATACACCCTTATTTAATCTTCACTTTTATCAGGTCCTTAAATAAAATTTAAATCAAATTTAAATCCTAGCATTGTCACCTAAGTGGCCTCAAGTGAATTATAATTTAATAAATAACTTAGAGGGGACAAATCACAATTGCAAGAAATCCAGAATGCAACGAATGGTGCGAGTTAAATATTGAGCTTGATGCTCCATGGAAAGGGGGTTGATTGGGCCTTGTAGCCAACAATAATGGCCATCACCAAGAACCCAAGTTTGATAATGAAGACGAACATCATCATCTTCACATTGACATTCTTCAAACCTTTTTAGCGCAGCTCCATGAGCAGGAACGAACTTTAAATAAATTGTTAAAGCGTGTGGGTTAGGAGATGATTAATGATCCCACATCGAATTATTGACTTGAATGCACACCACTTTTTGGAACATTTCTTTGTCGTGCGAGCATTGGGAAACATTCACGTCAAGCGATGTCTTTGCAAGCTCTTCTTCTTCTACTAGCGTAATTGGAGGATTTGATGGCGTAACAACATCATTCGCCATGACTAAATCTTCACTTGCATTAAAAAAAACCAAAGGGTAGCCAGAACAATTTGTTATTTACATTTAGAGGGGGTCGACACCTTTTATTTAACAAATTATGGTAGGCGTAATGTGTAGTAGTGACTGTTGAAAATTCAAGATCAACTAGTTAGGTTTCATTAGTTATTAGAGTACGAAAGTAACTAGGTTACTTTCACAAGGTTGAATTACTTTTGTTACTTATTTTAGTTTGGTTATTTGTGGTTTGGTCTTTTAGTTAAATACCTTGGTGTTGATGGTTTGACTCTCTTTTCTTCATTACACAAATTTGGGTATTTCATGTGACAAGAACCTTGGAGAGTTCTTGATGTTGTGTTTTTTGTTGTGAACATTATGTTGTAGTCTCCTTTCAATAAAGGTTTATGTTTGCACTTGAATAGATCTCCTACTTGTTAACATGGTATCAGAGCTTAAGTTGTTTGGTGAAAAAGTTGAAAGAGATCTAAAGCTAGAAAGTTTCTAGTAATATCATAGGAGTTTATCAAGTGTAAAAGAGAAACATGGAAAGGAAAGAATATGAAGAGAAAGAAAAGAAAGAAAAGAGGTGAGAAGATATCAACATATCAAAGTTGTGGAAGTTAGATCTTTAAATCTAGATCTAAATCTACTATGAAAAGATCTTGAAGTGAAACTTGGAGAGATTATAGAAAATTATAAAACGCTTCTATTTTCAAATTTTCAAAAGAAAAGGATATGTTTTGTGAGAGTTATGAGCTTTTGAAGACTCTGTGCCAGATTTGGTTTTTGGTCATATTTCCTTTGTTTGAGCATTTTTGGATCTGCAGCTTTGGGATTTTATAAATCATAAAGGAATATGTATGTGAGAGGAATTTCATGTCATTTGGATTATATTGAAAGATCCAAGCATCTAAAGTTTTAGTCTCAATTTTGAAATCAGTTTCTTTTGAGAGTGATATCTCTTTGTGGTCATCATTAATAGAGCTGAAATTTTGAACAGATATAGAAGACATATATCTAATGTGTCTCCCAAAATCTCAAGGATTTTGGAGTTGCTGAGAGCAAGTTGTAAGTCATTTTTTGTTTAGGTCCCAGTTTGAGGTGACTTAAAGGAAGTAGCAAGATTTTTCATTTTATGAAGTTAAATGAGCTGAAATTTTGAGAGAAGGTAGTAGACATAGTAATCATGTACTTAATATCATACGAAATGTTATACGAGATATGTACCTATATGTAAAACCTATGTATAGTATAAAATTTTGTATAATACTCAAGACATACATACATATGCAAGGTCCATCTTGTTCAACCCTAACCCTAATCCTAGAAACCTAAGGAAGGAAAACCTTAACCCTAA
>Ga0116231_10006816_pt1 | contig 21419 bp, 14 predicted proteins | sample S1TSphgellanicum_2_FD_89695 | JGI IMG/M metagenome (GOLD analysis project Ga0116231, IMG submission 89695) | Host-associated microbial communities from peat moss isolated from Minnesota, USA - S1T2_Fd - Sphagnum magellanicum MG | ecosystem: Host-associated > Plants > Peat moss > Unclassified...
CAACAAAGACCAGACAAAGAAACAAAGAAAGACAGAAAGGGAAAAGAACAGGGAAAGACTAAGAACAAGTGGGCTTACAGGAAGCTCCCCACTTACATGACCCCAAGCAAAATCATTCTGAAAATGCCAAAAGCGGAAATTCCAAACGAACCAACCCTCGAGTTCTTTTCAGAAGAACTTTAAAATGGTAGCCTTCTGCCTTCAGAAAGACAATAAGACTGACCATCTGGAAGACAAAAAACTTCTTACAACTACAAAGTCTCAAGAATCTGTAAAATTGACTATTGATAACCCCCAGCTTCGCAGTCATTGAGAAATTGGAATGAACATGAGGCATTCTAATCATTTCAATACCGGTTGAGAACGTTTGTCAAAAATGTCACAGGATAAACCTTGAGGACTCTGGGTCACAGTTAGATCCAAGAAATTACAAGAGAAGCATTTAGATGTACAATTCAACTCGCAAGAGGATTTTGGGGTACAATTCAAAGTAGCACCTTCATGATTCTATACCTGATCCATTTTAGGAGGCTCAACAATCTCCAATTGCACATGGAATATAGTAGATTTCCTGTGAATTAACTTCTAGCTAAGTGTTTTGGTGTAGAGATACCTTTGCAACATCCAAAGGATTGACAATCACAGCAGAAATGAAAGCAGCTCCAGCAGCAGAGATGGCCCTCTCCCTCATATCAATAGATTTCGATCGAACTTCTTCCATTTCCATAGGGCCTGAATCCTTTCTGATTGAACCCAAAATGCTTCTCAATCTCTCCATGATGTCAATCTCGCCTGCTCCCCTCCAACATGATGTGTATTCAATGCTGTGAACGACAATCCCCCCGCTCCAAGTAAGTTGTACAGGGTAAGTTTGCGATCATTGTTTCCAACACATCTTTGATTATCCAATGTCTGCTTTGCAGCTTCTGTGCTTGCGTGCTCTCGAGTTTTTTGCAAAGACGGTTTGGCGATTGTGGTGTGTGCTGCTGCTGGGAGTTTGCAAGCGAGAAGGAGGAGGAGGACAAGGAGGAGGAGAGAAGAAGAGAGATACACACACACACACACACACACAAGGGCGAGCAAAGAAAGCGAAAGGGGTTTGCGTTGTTAGATGGCGAGTCTAAGGGCTGTTATTGCTCTTCACCAGACTGATACAGGGGCTAGTTTGGCGTGGTTTAAGCGGACCGAAGGCCTGGGAAGCTTGATCTCATCAGCGGTGGCACACAGAAATGTCTCGTGTTCGTTGGGTCCAGGAATAATGTCGGCGAGCGACAGAAGAAACCCTAACCCTAACACTAGAATTGCCAACCCTAACCCTAGAATTCAAGACCTGATGACTAAACACATTTAATTGTTTTGAATCAAAATCATCAGCGTTGGGCGGGTATTTGAGTTTGTTCGTCAGAATGTTGCCTTGACCACCTGACCGTTTGGAAGTCCAGTTTAACAAATCAATTTTCCTTCTCGCCAGCACAAGTAAAGCACCGAAACCTGAAAAAATTGTTGGCCATTGCAGAGAGTGGAAGATGATGAGGGAAATAGGAATGTTGCTTGATTTGTTCTTAGATGGTTCATTCTCTCATGCGAACTTAACATTGTGCTACCAAGATTACCCTGAGACAGACACAAGTGAACTCATGCGAGCTTGCCATCAATTATTCCCTGCAAGTACTGCAAAACTCTTACTCTGGCTTAGTTTCCTCAGTAAAAAACATGAGATTTATTGGCCCTGCCGGGGATATTGTGTTGAGAATCAGTATAGAGTATAGGTAGTAGCATCAAGGGATTTTGCCCCCTAGAAACTAGGTGAGATGATTCATCCTAATTTGTTTGTAAAAAGTTTCACATTCATCTTTCGACATTTTGTTTTCTCTACCCCGTCCTCAAATGTGCACCCAGCCCCAGATGACTAAACCCACAAAACTAAAGATGAAACTATTGTCTCAAAAAATGGTTATGGCACCTATCATACACAAAAGTTCATGATTCTTTCAAAATGTGACTGTCATGACAAGTTTTTTTTTTGGCTTTGAAATTTTTAACAAATGTGAAAAATGTATATGACAAGAGAATATTTGAACACTTTTTTTTTGAGAAAAAAATCATTAGATTTGAAAAAATTGAAAGTCATGTTGCACATTTCCCTATTGATTTTGGTTTAATATCAATTTTTTAATGTTTCAATAAGTTCTAGAACATGTCATCATTTAATGTCAGGTCCTTTTGGGTTTCTCATAACTAATGTGATATTAAAAATGAAAAAAAATCATGATAATTTTTTTTACAACAACATGATGATCTATCTATGAAGGAAGGGATGCTTCAAATCATGGTGTCTTTGGAAAGCTCTCGAGGAGGGGTGCATGGGCTTGGTTCCATGACATTTGGACTTGCAGTGCAAAAGTTCTTGAATATTGAATGATTTTTTCACTGAAAATTAAATTAAATCGTAGCTGAAAATTTTGAAGGAATTGGAATGTGCCTTTGGTGTTGTTGCAAAGATCTTGATGAGCAGGATTTAATGGAATTTATTTGGTAAGATTTGGATTCAGAATGTGAGAGATATTGGTTTTTAAGTGATTTCTGCTGCTGAAAATTCAAATAAATTTCAAAAAACCAGCTTTTGGAACAAAAAATCAGTAGAGAATGTGGTGACACTTGAAGGCTTACCATTCAATTCAAGCATGATTTCCTTTCATGTTTGGCAGTTCAAAAAACTGATACATGCTTGCAAAACAATGTTTACATGTTGAGTTTCCTTATTTTGTAATGGGTTCTTCACACAAGGGTCAACGGCAGAGGCCAAACTAGTGTACATTAAAACAAATTTATTGTATAATTTCCCCTACCGATGACCAATTTATCATACAATATCAGTTGTTGATATTAAGTTAATGGTAGGGCCATTGTGTATAATGCACCTTGTTTCTCAAGGACGTTGGGATTGGAAGCTATTGTGAGCACAATGTCAGATATTTATTGCAGGATACTTTTTTTTTTAGGATATATTTTACTTGGAACCCAATTCAATGCAAGATGCTAAATAGCCCCCCAACGAGCACTGTCCGGCGCCCTTTCTGGGCCTGACAGTGCAGCCCTGCGGAGAACCCTGTGATTCTTATCCAGGGTTTGACTTTTTGACTGTAGGAAATATTTAAATAGAAAAGAAACGAAACTGCCGCTAGTGCCCGAATCTACCCCAGATGTTACTACCATGTCCTGTGCGTGGGAGGTCTGGACTTCGAATCTGTTACTGTAATAGGTAGAAACACGAAATTAGTTACTTTATGCAGAACTGAAATACGAGGAACGGTGTCAACAAAGTTCACTTGCTGTTATTAAAAGAACATGTAGAACGGTGCTGCGTGGTTTTTGCGGAACCATGCAGGGCCAAAAAACATGTGCAGGAAGGCAAGAAAGAAATGCACCGGACAACAAAATTCTTTTGCTGAATAATAGAACATGTAGAACCATGCAGGGCCAAAAAACACGTGCAGGAAGACAAGAAAGAAATGCGCTGGACAACAAAATTCTTTTGCTGAATAAAAGAACATGTAAAACTGTGCTGCATGATTTTATGCAGAACCATGTAGGGCCAAAAAACAGGTTCAACAAGACAAGAAAAACATGGGCCGGACAGAGCTCAATTGGGGGGTGGCCTTTAGTGTCTCACCAATTCAGTGCGTTCAGGGTTTCAGCTTTTTGGGGGAGAGGGATTGTCCAAAGGGAGTGGTTATGGTGTTCCAACTTTCATTTGTGTACATGTTATAACTTTTGTTGGCCCTGCCTTGTAAGGCAGGGATATTGTGTTGAGAATGTGATTGAAACCATTCAAATACACATGTCATGACAAGTCTTTTTTTTTTAATTTGAAATTTTGTAAAAATGTGAAAATATATATGAAAAGAGAGTTTTTTTTTTTTTTGGAGAATAAAATCATTAAATGTGCAAAAAATTGAAAATCATGTTGCGACATTTCTCCATCAGTTTTGATTTGGTAAGAATTTTTTAAATATTTAGATAGGTTTTTAGAACATGTCATCATTTATCATGAGATCCTTTTGGGTTTCTCACAACTAGTGTGAAGTTAAAAAATGGAAAACAGATCATGACAATTTTCTTTTACAACAACATGATGATATCGAGTTAAAAAAGAATTATTTTTTATTTTTCCCCTAGCTATGACCAATTTATCATACAATATCAATTGTTTATATTAAATTAACAGCAGGGCCATTGTGTATAACACACCTTGTTAGTTTTGGTATTACTAGGCACTGATCTATTAGAGCACAAAGACATACCTGTTTTGATGTTTATACAGAAGCAATTGGAGTTTGTTGATTGGGATTGGTGATCTTGATTACAACTATTTGCTCACATTTTTCATAACTATGGAAGAAATTGGAATGTTTTTGAGTTGTGAAGGAGAAGCATGCAACGGCACCTCCAAGGGTCTTATAGTTCGTATGGCAGCTGATGGGGCCTTGTTGTGGTTCATCTATGTAGTTGAACTCAGCATCTTGTAGCTGTTTGGGATGAAAACACTAGCATTCTCATCAGGCACAGACTTGTGGTATATTGACAATCATTTGTTTTGTTGTTTGAAAAGGTTGTAATACTTACCTTTGTTTTTATATTTTTGGGCAATATTACCATTTAACTATTTTGGTCAGAGGAAAATAGCATTACAATTTCTTTTGCCACATGTGAAGCATTTTAGCACATATTAATACATTTTTTAAGAATTAAAACATGGGTGGGTAAACAAATAATTAAGGTAGGAGGGAGCATTACACTCTGAATTTGGCATGCTATGGCCCTTGCTTAAAATTGTTTCCATAGAACCAGGTTTTTTTTTAAAAAATTTATTGGCATCCAATACAAAGTGATTCCTTGAATGCATTTTCTTTATCACCAAAGTTTATTAACTATTTTCCTATGATGCCTTATAGTTGATTTGTTGTTCTTTGTTGGGTGTTTGTATTTAGTGGTTTGCATGGTTTAGGGTTAATGTCTCAAATTGATTTGGTTTGCACATCTTCAAGCATTATGTTGTTCCAAGTTTCATCTACCTCAAGTTACCATCTATTAGGAGGAAAATGTAAGAAAAATACACAAGGATTTGCCTTGATAATCCCAGACTTCTTATGTGTCACAATGGATTTGCATCGTCCAAATCTCAAGATGTATAGTTTCTATGGGTTGTACACATCAACATATAAATATATGAGATTGGGTTGCCTTGCAAATGATAGCTTTACAGCAATACCAAACATGGCTTGCTGGAATAAGCGCTTCCGCCTGTTGGACATTCCCCTTGTTAGCACTGCCACCATATCTCTGTGCATCACTCGCAACTGAAACTCACCTAGATTCACTGACTTGTGGTTGAATGTCAATTCATTCTGATGATGGTTCCTCATTCAAGGCAATCAAAACTGGAGGTGGTTTGTTCACGAGAAACAACCTTTGGTGCTGAAAACAGTGACGGGTTGGAGTCATGGCTGGTCAAAATTGTGTACTGGGAGAGGTGCACTGTCATGTAAAGTCTGGGGTGGTAGATTCAACACCTTAAAAGAAAACTCATGTTCAACAACAAATTTGGTCAATGTTATGTGTAGGGTAAAGCCCATGGGTGGGGGGGCATCCTCAAAATAAGGGGCCTAGGACGAGGTGATAGCCAAGTCTGGCCCTGCATTTTGTGAATGTCTCCCACCCATGGGCTTTACCTATCATAAAGTATGAGGCAAAAATTATCATAAACCAAACCTATGTAGATCATGAAGCAATGAATGGGAGGGTTCTTATGCCTACTCCTCAATAGTGGGAGGGTTCTCACATCTACAAGTAGGCATAATTTTTCTCCCATCCTTGAGGAGCAGGCATAATATCCCTCCTAATTTCTATGAGGGAAATTGATGGACATAAGGTGCCCTCCACATACACTACAAATTTTCTCTAGTGCTTTATGAGAGTATAATCATTACTGTATATTCATCACAAGTTGGACAGAAAACAGAGAATGCATTTTCTTTTGATATTTGAAAATTAGCAAGACAAGAGTGGTCGCGGAGGGCACATCCTAGAACAAGGGAGCAGGGTTCTTTTAATAAAATTGTGATATAAAAAATTTTGGCGAATTTTTCCAAAAATTTAGCAAAATCATTCGAAATGAACAAGAGAAATTTTTTAACCAAAAAACATCTTAATTATCTTGTTTATAAAACGCCAAATTTTTTTGAGAAAAAAACACTGCATGGGAGTATGAAGAATTGAGTATTTCTATTTAGGAGAAAAAGGAGAGAAATTCAAGTCCGGGAATATAAGCATTACCTAATATTGATCAAGTGCATGTGAGCATCCAAGAAAAGCTCTGAATGCAGGGATGTGTTGGAACTGTTAGCAGAGTATGGTGACCCCCTATCTCCAATCGCCTCAGCATTTCAAGACTTGTGGATAAGAGCAATTTCAGTGATGCCAGAAGGGTGGAGCCTTCGGTTTGCAAAAGGACTGCAATGGGATGTCTTCGCCAACTTTTTGGAATCACTCAATCTACACCACAACATCTGTCCCTCGCTTTTCGCTATACACCCAAGAAAGGAGAGTCAATGGAATCGCGATACCAGCTCTTGTATGTAAACAAGTATCTAGACTCTGGGATGCTTTCGTGATTCATTTGTATCTATAATGATCAATCTAGAACTGGCATCAGGGTCTGAATTATAGGATATAGTTTACACGATGGGCCTGGACGGTATCTAGTCATTGAGATGGTTCAAAACTGGTTGATGCTCACAAAAAAGTTAAATAAATTATAAGAAAACCTAATACATATATACACATGCACACACATATAATAATTTAATTGAAAAACCGAATTTTGACACAGAGTTACATATCCAGTTATAGCTGATCATATAACTTTCAGTTTCATTCCAGGAACTAAATAATATTGATTGGTTTTTCATGGCAGGTTCTCCAAGAGTTTCTCCAAGATGTATTTCTGCCAGACTCTATATTATATAGTCTACCCATGCAGCGCCTCATTGACGCCACTGCAGACGTAGTTTGCTGGGACAATGATATTTGGTCATTTCCTAAGGTAAATAGTTCTGTTCACTCATCTTTTAATTGACAGTTAATATCCTACCTTCTCATATCTAATGGCTGATATTAAGTTTCATATGTAGAAACACATTGCCAAAAAAGGTTCCATTTCGATAAGCTAATTATTATTACAACACCATGAACTAGTACACTATGTATGGCAAGGTAGAGGACTTCAGGAATCCCTTAATTAGGGTAATGCCCTGATAGCAGGGCATTACACCTTGGGAACCGAAGGCCGACATAAGCTTCCAGGTGTTATACCCTGCTGCCAGGGCATTATGTGGTGTAACAAGCAAGGCAGCCCTGTTCTTGGGGGCCTCCTGTTGGTTCTGTGGGAATTTACAAAACTGTAATTCATACCATACCAGCAGTACGCCCTGCAGTACTAGCCTACCCTGTGTGGGAGCATTTTGCAAAATGGAATGCCTGCCCTTGAGGTTATTACTAGAACATTCTTGACATCTTTTTGTTAATACAATCTTATTTCAGATAATTCCAGCAGTAACAAATTCATGACCAGAATGTAGTTCAAGGTGTCAGACATGTATTTTCTTAATATTTCTGATACTAATGTGGAGAATGATCCAATCCACAACAGGAGTTGGCTGCTGGAGAAGTGGCCAATTTGGTGTTCTTAACAAGTAAAGAAGATGGGTGCTCCTACAATGAAGCTGCAGAAATTGTGACCCAAATGGTGATCAATAAGTGCAAAGAGATGCAACTTGCAATTATAAACTGAGGAAATATTGCAAAATCCAAGTATTAACAACTCCACAAAAGGCTGCCATTGAACATTATATGTCATGTTACAAGCATGGGGTTAGTGGATCACATAAATTTTATTCTCATTCTTCTCGATTTAGGCATAGTTCATCATACCATGCACACAAATACATGTGCCTAGACATAGGTGTATAACAAGTAATATAGTACCTTTATTTTCTCAAGAATTTTACAATTAAAGGAAAGTTGTAAAAACAGTGTGAAATCCATTCCTTGAGGGATATAAACAGTGTCTTTCTAGATTAATTCTTCCACGTTATTTTGTGTTATGTCAGATGTTTGTCTCTATTTTGTTTTGAGCATTGGCATATTTCAATGACAATGATTCTTTGAAGTTGGTTTAAATAGGACAATTTTAGGTTTCTCAAGTCGTCGTACATTAAACAATTCCAAATTGGAATTTGTTTGTTCATTCCCAAGTGAAGAGGCATGGAAAAGTGTCTTTTTAGATTTGTGTAATAATTTTTTTCCAACAACATATACACTATAACAAAATGTGTATTTGTACACCAAATGATTTCATTAGATTTTGAGTGAATTCACTAGTCTTAATAAATGGGGACTAGTTGAAAAGTAGTGAATTCAATGGTCTAATGAATGGGGGATAATGAACTACACCCACATTTTATAGTAGTTCACAAGATATTGAATATATTTTCCACAAATTTGCATACCAATTATCTTTAACTAAATTTGAATCCAATTGTTTAATTGGAATTGAATTAAAATTTAATCAAATTGAATTTAAATTTCTAAATTCAATTCAAATACATTGAATGGATTTCCATTTTATATATAGGAAAGAATTAGTCTTTCATTTCAATAACACTTAGAAATTTTTTCTTGCCCCACAATCATATTTGTTGTTCCCTTGTTTTTCAATGTTTTTATTGTTGGTGCAAATAAGGAAGATTTATTGCATGTTACACATTCCATCATATCATCATTACCCTTTAACTGAAATTCATCTTTCTCAAGGTTTTTTTGGCATTTCATGTCATTGATATATGAACATGAAATGAGTTTTCTAAGTTTGGGCATGAACATTTTTTTTTCCTTCATTGCAATTTGCACTTATTTAAGGTGTTAAACACCAAAATGATGTTCAACTCATTATGTGCATTATGTGAAAAGAAAGAATTGAAAAAATTAATGAACCAAAAAAGGAAAGATGTATTATTTTCCTCAAGGTTTTTCTTATGTTTTTAAAATTTTGGTTACAAAATTATTTTGATATGTGTTTTGAAATTTTAATTAAATGCATCACACCATTATTATATGGTGCATGTTCTATAATATCAACCCATTTATACCTTTACAAGAATCTTTTCAATGACATGAGTATTCATCTTTCAAAAGAAAAAAAAAAACCTAAGCATTTAAAACCTATATTATCTGTGAAATTATTTAACCAATATGAAGCCAAAAACAAAATCATTTGAAAATGAAATAATAATAAAAAAATTGATCAAATAATGGGTGAAAAAGTATATTTCGGAATAATGTTATCTTTGAAATTCGCATTTGACATTCTTTATTTCCTAAAATCAATTTTCAGCAAAATTGAATAAGGATTTATGAATGTTTACAAGACAACTTCTACATGAAAAATGTTATTTTATTGTTGTTACATGATTGCATACATAATATGAATAAATAAACTAAAATATCTTTGTGCATGTCTTGTGACAAAATTAATGGTTATTAACAATCTATTGAAATAATGGTATGTCTCACTATCCAAATTTTCCAATCATAAAGATATAAAGATTTTTGCATGAATTCTCTATTAAATAAAGAAGATCTTTCTATATATTCATGATCAAGGGTAGTTGCAAATTACATTGCTTGAAACAAATTGCCACCAAGGCAGGGTTTCCATTATTATTGCATAATTGTTTTACTTATTATTGGATGTCACAAAAAAGGATTCATTTATGTGAAAATAACACATGAAACATTTTACCAGTGAGAAAATCATGACAAATAATGTAAGGTCCATCCTATAAAGACTTTATATGGACTGTGCCAATCCTCCTAAAATTGAATATGGACTTTTATTTCACAACATTGTGTTTATCCAATGTTTTTAAAACTTTGGCATATAACACTTTGAAGGTTGATAACACTTAAAGTTAGAAAATCAAATTTAAACAATAATATTTGAGAAAATATTGAATCATATTCAATTTAATTTTTTTGTAAATGGCAACATTTTTATAAATAATTTTTTATAAATTATTTTAATACTAATCTTTGATGAAAGTGTGTAAAAAGTAATTTAAAAGGGTGACCCAATTTTGACATCATTTGAATCAATTTGAAGGTTGAACTAGTTTATGAGGTTTAAAGTATAATCAAAATACAAAGGATAAGGACTTTCAAAAGGGACTTTGATTTGGTGTTTTTTTGGCTCACCCTAAAGTGTTTATACCCTCAATTAAGTTTACATTAATTAAATCGTCAAAAGTGATCCTTTCATTATTTTTTTTGAAAATTCATTAATTAAAAATTCTATTTGAATATCATTAATTATATGGGTTGATGATCAGCATTATCCTCATTACAAATGTCATTGCTTGATGACAAATCCTAAATAAACTTAGAATATAAAAATTAATGATATGTTATTATATGAATTTAGAATATCTTTGAAGTTAATAAAAGCCTTTTAAACTATTATTGACATTACAAAATAAGATAAAAGATTAAAATGTTGTTATAAAACAAGCATGATTTCATGTGATAAAATGGTTTATATGTTTTTTAAAATTCATTTGATGAACCTTGTCCCTTTTGCAAATATGACCTTTTCAAAAATAAAAAATTCATCTTGTTTATCAGATGGCCTTGCGTGACATATTTTTGCAAGTTATTGAATGGTGATTGAAAATTTTTAGTTGTTAGGTAACTAAGTTGGTCATCATGGCCTAGCACCTAAATTGAGCATTCAATGGTGACCAAAGGTGACCAAAATTGGCCTAGGCCTAGTCTTGGGCCTTTAGTGGTGTGTGGGTCCATTATAAGATACACACTTCTTTCATTTGTATACTTTCTTCTATGATGTGTGAAGACTTTATTTGCTTCAAATAATCAATGCCATGTGTGTGAATATGTGTCCACCAACTCCAATCAAATCTTGACACTTATGTGGGAACAAGTTGAGGTCATTTGTTTGGGGGGTGTTAAAAAAAGACATTGACTTTTAACAAAATTTGTAAATTCTTTTAAAGCTTGGGCATAAGCTATTGAAGTATTAGTTATTTTTTGCAAAACTTTGTTTAACATTTTTTTTGTATTTGCATTATCATGTAAGCGAGTTTCACCCAATAAGTATGGATTGAGAAAGGCCTTTACATAAGGTAAGTTGGTTGTCAACATTTTCCACCTTTAATAAAATTGATCTTCAATCACATTTGCAAGGCTTGATAGTAATTCAAATAGTGGATCTTGTAATGATAACACATGTTTCAATGTTTTCATGAAATGCCACCCCCTCCCCATGCAAGGTTGTTTATTATTGAATGCCCTCAATGACATTAAAACTAGTTCCATCATGTGCATAAAGTTGACACAAATATCGCAAAACTTGTCCTTCCTAACGTTAGTTCAAATAACTCTCCCCTTGGAAAATGACTTTTGACAATGGGTGCCATGTAATGTGTTTTGTACTTATTCATTCAGGATAGGCAATAGTTTGCTTAATGGTAAAGTTTTGTCATCACAATACATATTATGGTAAACATAAGAGGTGTGTTAATGTGCGAAACATGCACCTACAAATCTAATATGCATTTCTATATATCCTAAACAAATTTACACTAGATTAAAATGTATGCCACTTGCACTCATTGTGGACAAATCATGACAATGTTGAATCCTTATACCAATACCATGATTTAGGTTTCAACCTCAAATGGAATTATCTATATTTCTGATTCATTGTCAAACATATAATAGTGAGCTGAATTGTGGAAGTGTACATTTACAAGTAGATATGGAGCAAGAGTTACAAGTAGACCAAACTATTATGTTGAGAGACTTGGTTTCAACAAATCTGAAGGAGGTGTGTTTTCAAATTTCATTTCTGAGTTGCTATAATGAAGTTGTCGTGCTTTTATAAAATGTTTTTGACTTCTATGGTCAACATCAACTATAAGGGAAACTTCAATTTTTCCTAGAAAAATTAGATATCCAGCTCTACTTGAACTATGTTTAACAACTATAGTTAGTTTCAACCATAACTAAAGAACATTTGGAAAATGCATATGAATACATTGATTTGAAGCTGATCTAGCTTTGAAACTACTTGCATTATGTCAATTTTTTGTCTTCCATCCCTATAGTCGGTGTTGATTATAAGGTTTTTAAAAAATAAAAATATTTGTTTGAAGTGTTTTTTGGCATTTTTTTAGTTGCAAAGTTCTTGTGGTTTGATTTCATAACCCCTTCACCCTATAATTGATGTTGAGTATAGAGGAAAATCCTTTTGAATCTTCAAAAGATATCATTTTTCTTCCTTGAGACGCTCTCTATCATCTTTCTATTTCCTATAACCCTCAAAATCCTTATAATTGGCATCAACTATAAAAAGTTATGTCACTAATATCACTATCAGAATAGAAAAGCTTTCTTTCAATGGTCGACATTGACTATTAAACCAAATGTTGAAAAACATTCCCCTCTTTATATAACCTTTTCGGATAGTATCTTTAGTTTTTTCATTTTCTTACATTGTCATTCTCTTTTTTCTATATGTAAGGGATAGATTTGTACTCTTGTAACTAGACAACTATCTCCCATTTGTGTAATCATAAGGGGAGTCTAGTTGCCAGAGGAATAACGTCAAAATAAGTTGAATACTTCGGAGGTTCTAGACAAGTACAAAACCCTTCCAATGAATAAAACAAGGATGAGTATCCCTCTATGTTGGCTCTTAACCATGTTGATTGTCATGTCAACTTTGAAAATCGACATGTTCAAGATGAAATAGGTTTTTTTCACGAGTTATTGGGAAGGTGAAAGCATGTTTTATGTTTCCTCAACAAATTAGCAAGGTGAGGAAAAATATGTGTGCAATCATGTTGATACTCGGAATTTTCTTTGGAAAGAGAAGAGTGCAAAGTTCGAAAAACTCTTGGCCAAAGATTCGCATCTTTGTTGGCTATCTGGAAGAATGTTTCACATTTGGGATAGAAATCATCGCCTTCAGGCATGGTGAACATACATTGATGTGAACCATCCCACCAAGTTCGATTGGCACATCAAGGTCGATTCATTTGGTCTAGACACAACAAATGGCCTAGTCGAACTACTTACAACTATGACCAACATTAACAAATGAGTTTTCATTGTTAATGTCTATCCTTTTTTCCATAGATGTCAAATGGTGTCTTGTTCCTGTTGAACATTTTTTTTATTTACAAGTCCATTGAAATGGACCACATGAAATTGTCACTTGTTCACGATTTTTTCCACATTTAATCCATTAGAATGATTCCACTCCACAAATTCAAAGAGGTAATTCTAGATGCCCAATACAAAAAATGTGAAAATAAAATCAAGAATACTTGGTATAACTTCATGCAAGAGGCATTTTTTGAGTTTATATATAAGGTAAAATTTCAAAATCTTTTCTCACATGAGCTCCATTTTCTAGAATAATTGCATTTGATTTTGAGCCAAATGTTTTTTTGTAGAAGGAACTTGTCGTTGTTGTCGACATCGCACATTGTTTGTATTATGCAGATGTTCCAACTCCCGCTTTTCGAGCACCACAGATGTTGGCTTCGTTAAGTAACAAGGCAATGGATAGTGTTTGAAGGGAACACACGACATCGTTCCATAAAAGATTGACCATTTTTGACCCTGCACTTGGCCTTGAATTTTTCCAACAAATATAGGTTCATTACAACATGAATTTTGATCTATAAATGATGACTTAGAAGTTGCAATTACTTATGTGTTTGCAAATGAGCAATGAACAAAAAACTTTTTGGTTTAACCAATGGAATTAGTCCTTAGTTCTTAGGGGGGCTTAAAAATTTCCCAAGTTCGAGTTGTTGGATGCCACTTTTGAAAAATGGTTTAACAAGGAAACATTTCAATTTTAAGTACCCTGTTGGTTCATCTTGATTGTACATTGAAATTGATACACCCCCAAATTCCTTGAAAAATTCAAATGTGAGTTTCAAAATGAAAACAACAGAAAAAGGAGTTGGGGTACGTTCTTTTGTTCGCAACACCTCGGGGGTAAAAAGGGTGTGCTAGAGTTCTGGGATAGGGACTAAGATGAGTGACAAGCAGGTTAATTATTCATATCGATCTACATAAACCAAATAACAAGCTGGTTATTACATAGTTGGAGCACTTTTGGTGCATAGATGAACCATGGGCATACACAGACTCACAGGACTCACCACGGCATGGAATTGGGGGGAAGCCACCACCTTCCCCCTTATAATATTCTTTGTGATTTACCACTGGGGCTACACCCAAATGGCATTTTTTTAGGGACTCCTAAGTCAAAAGTCCCACAATTCTTGAAATTGGGACTCCCGCCATTTTGGACGCCAAAAAATTCTTGTGATGACCTCCAATTGAGGCAAGGTTTAAAGTAAAGTTATAATTATTGTTGAAAGATTTCCAACGATCTGTGGCATGCCTCCTACACACACGTAATTTAGGGCGACTCCCAACTTTTAGTGGTCAGGAGTCAAATTGACACTTTAATTCCCAGCTTTTCTTTTGACCATAACTTGTGTTGTAGGTACTCAAATGAATAAGCAACTCCATTTTAGACATTTACGTTTTTAAAAAATTTCAATGGTATAAGGAAGTCTTCAAACCAATGAGTTTTGACCTCTCAAAACTTTCTTTGAAGATTTGGGAGTCCATTGGGACTCCAAACCCCAAAGTGGGAGTCCATTTGGGAGTGTGTGGGCTTATTCCCTCACACTTTCCTACATTCTCAGAAGTGTGAACATGACTCCTAGGCACCTTTCTATGCCCTTGTTTTGGTCACGAGCCCAAGGTTAAGGTCATGACATAAATTCTTTCTAAATTTTTTCATTAACGTTCATGTTGATGACTTTGCATTTGTGTTCTCATTGTAGTTGGAAGCGGAGGCTAATAAACTTTTTAATAACATAGTCATGGACCTTAGTGTGTTTATCTTCGAGAGTGTCGAGGTTCAGAGTCTTAAGGATTTCATAAATCACTCAAGGCTTGAATTATGGGAGTCTTTGTTTTATCATGAATTCAAGCTAAAGGGTGGAATCTTGAAAAATAAGAATTAGCAACAACAAACTAGTGGTGAGGAAGCTTTGAAGCAAATGATTTATAAGTAAAGGACATATCTTCATTTTATGTTCCAGCCTAATTCTGTAGTTAATTTCAAAAGAAAATTCCACAAATTTAACCCCATTTCCTTGAAGTAAGTATTCCTCCCATGTTCCATTTTTAATGGAGGTAATTTGTAGCTTGCCTCCCCTTTTTAGGATTTGGTGCAATCTTAAAGTAAAAAGCACCATGTACAAGAAGGGCCTTTTGAAGGAATGGTCAAATGGCCACCTGACATCCTATGGGTGGTACTTAAACTACCTAGTTAATAGTTCCCCATAGTCGGAGTACATGTTAAGGGAGAAGCTTCAGGACGCCCGTCTTGATAAGCCCGCATCAATTGATTCTAGTTTCAAAGGTGGGAAGAGGAGCCACAATGCTAAGAAATTAAGGAAGACCAAGGATTAATCTGCTAGAACTTAATGTGACAAATGGGATGAGGAGGATCTAAAGGAGGAAGAGTCGACTCTAAACCCAAAAGGTTTACAATTTTAGTTCATCCATTGAAGGAGGTGATTCTTGAATATTGACATAGATCCTAGTTCGGATCTTCTTCAAAATCCCATTGATCTCCTTAATAGCGACAATTCCCTCATGCAGTTAATCGTTATTGCTTGTAATCTTTTTTAGCCAAACATGGTGGCGACAAGGGTTTCTTTTGGCTCATGGCCCACTTAGTTTGACAAATTCAATAAGATGTTCTCAAAGGTACAAATAGGAAATTGCTTATGTGCATTTCACATGATTTGCACTATTTTGAAGGTTATTAATAATTTTCCTTCCACTTTGCAAGATTTTACAATTGACAAACATGTTCTCCTCATTGCTTAAGTTCATTTAGACTTACTAGTCCCTCTTATCTCCATACCTCCCACTATTGCCCCTCCTAGAATTGTCACATATATAACTATGTGTACATGATATTTGGTTTTGCAAATAAATACATGGAAAAGAATGGTGCAATTCTTATTTTCCATGATGATGACCTTTGCGTCCTCAAGGAAATCAAGTCCTTAGAGATGAATGGTTATGAAATCTATTTTAGATGGATTGTAATCAATTTTCTACCATGGATGAACAACTGAATCAAAGGGAAAATGGTAATTCCCCTATTGAATTGTATTTACATTACCTATCATTCCATAAAATTGTATTGGACTAATTCATATCGTTCCCAATCTTGCAAACTTGATTGAGCTAGGTGATTCTTTTTGTTCACCAAATGGGTGGATTCCAATTTCAAAAAAATCACCCAAAGATGGTCAGGCTTGGTGTTCCTTTGAGTGAAGATGATATTTTTCCAAATCGCATAAACACTAATACAATGGAGAAGTCGAATAGAGGTATACCATTCAAAGGAGGTTAGGAGGTGCACATGTCCACATTGAGGGCTTTAATTCACCTTTGTAACCCTCCTAGTTCTTTAGTTGTCACCATGAACTCATCCATTGGTATGTCATTTTGATTTCTCTTTATAAACTTAAAATAACACTCCATGTTGCTTGATGATTAAAATATTACTTTCTTTGATTGTTTTGTAGGGAATTGCATTTGAGCTTATCAGTTTATTGGTCACGATGTTTTTGTGTTAGAACCTAACAATGATGTATATGAAGAGGTTGTGAAATCTCTTTTGGAGAAGTTTAAACCTAATTTTGAGCTTGGCTTTTCTTCTCTACCTCCCCTCAATTTGCCACCTAAGAAGAGAGTTCGAATCAATCTCAATTGTGAGTAAGTTGACATTAGTCGTCATTGATTGTTTCTTTCATAGTTATTTTATCTTTCATTTCAGGCTGATGTTCTATGTTTTGTGTAGAAATATCTAGCCGGATCATTCTCAGTTCATTCCATTTTATGTTTTGCGAGACTTCTTCGCAAGCCCCCTTCTGAGCAACTATTTGTTAGGATATGCTAAGGACATTGTTCGACACATGGCCTCATTACCCTCTTCAAAATCCTCTAGGAGCCAAAGATCATATGATCATGGTGTTTTAAACCTTATTGACTATGAGGCAACATAATGTTTCAAGTAACATCTAATTTGCAAATGATGTTGTATTTGGAATTTGTTGTTGGGTTCAAATTGGTGTTATTTGGTGTTTTCTTGTGAAGTCTATTCAAGTTTTATTATCGTTCAATAAAATTATTCCAATGATTTGTTTCCATCATCCTCTCAACAAACAAATTGATTTGATGTTAATGAATTTCAATGCTTCTTTTCTTTTATATATTCAAGACCATATTTATAAACTTTGCAATAATGAATTCCAATGATACCTCAATGAAAGATATATTTTTTGAATAAATTGCACATGTGAATTAATTAAATAATTTCAGAGCTAATTCCCCCATTTTTTTTGTTTGAATTTTGAAAACATGCCCGACCATAGGGGATTGAATATGTTGATCATTTTTTTACCCATATTTTTTCACATAAATTCAAATTTTCTCATTCATATAATTGTTTTAGAAGCTTTTTAGAACTTCATTCCTTCCATTTCATTCTTTCCAATGTTGAAATAATATCAAAACTATTAATTCCAGATTCACAAATTTTAATATTTAATATTTAAATATTTGCAACATAAAAAATTCAATTATTTTGTGAATAAATAGTTTCGGATTTAGGTTTTTCCCCTCCCCCTATGGTTGGGGGAACAAAGGATGTTGTTCACTTTTTTAAACATAGTTTTTCCAAAAAAAATTTCTTCTCATATTCCATTGCTTTATATGATTTGTATCACTCCTACCCTTCAATTTTAGTAATTCAAATGTTGAAAAACTATGATAAATATTTCTTTCAACATCAATAAATATTAGTTATAAATTACAATATTTTTCATCATAAATAGTTAGTGTATTTTTGTTAGTTAGGAAATTTCTTTTTTATTTTTTTCCATCCCCCCTTATGGTTGGTACCAACCACAGGGGGCGAAATATATTTTCCATCAAGTATTTAAACTCAATTTTTTTACAAATCAATAAATTTATTTTTCTTTATTTCATTGGTTGAGTTTTATATATTTCGTTTTTATTATTACCCATGCTATAGTTGACGCCAACCATAGTGAAGATGCCTTTTTCAACATCAAGGAATAGTTATTTGTGGTAATTATTATTTAGTATATTTCTATTCACTTAGTTACTATTTTAGAAATTATTAGATAGATTACATAATTTTAATCAACATTTGAATTCAAATAGAAGATAAGATTGTTTGTTTTTAAGTATATCTTTTGGAGAATAGAAAAAGATGAGAGACCATTGTATCATGCTAGAACATGGAGCTTTCATGGAATGTGAGATAAATATGTTTTGATCTTTGGAAAAACTTTGTTTCCATGGTTAGAGTTGCTATTTTGATTTTTTATTATTATCATACTTTCATTCTTAGATTTTAATTTTGAAACTAGTTTTAAGTAGATTTGATGGAGTAGATTATGTTAGTATTAGTTTTATTTTATTTCGGTCCAAATTTTAAACTAGAATATAACATTAGAAATATAAATTCTCACTCATCCTTATGATGTTCAAAGAACAATTCAACCTTCCAATTTGCATGTCCAATGACACAAAAATGGCTCCATTTGGTTAAGGAACAAGAAAAATATTGGAAATTGTTTGATGATGAATGATTTTACCATATTTTGTTGTAATAGGCAACAAACCCAAAGCATAAGCATGGTAAAGTACTCCAATCAAAAATACTTGTTTTTTGGAAAATATCCATAAAATATACCTTAACACATTGAATTCATGAATATTATTTAATTCAATGATCAACATTAAGAAATTCTTTGACTTCATTGCACAATATTAAATAATCACATGTTTTAATGTGAATTTAAGGACATTTTTTGAGATGCAAATACTAGAAAGTATGAGTCATAGTTCTACAAAATAAAGTTACGAATACATGAAAGTAAGACATCAATTAAAATTATTATACTTTCAAGTTGATAATATAGTTTCAACTTTTCATATTATAGTCATAATCTATCAAAGTTTTAACGTAAAAGTATTTTGAAAAATTTGAACAACCAACCAATTTAAAACATAATTTTCATTCACTTTTCTTATATAATTTTTTTTCGAACTTTATGTTCAACTTACAATAAACTTAATGAAGTGTTCTACAATTTCAAAATGTAACTTAAATAAGTTTTTAATATCTTTTTGAATGTGAATGTTAGAACGAGACTTTTTTTTGAAATTAAAATTTTTTAAGACTACTTTTTTGGCATACTTTATCATGCTTGGACCCCCCATGCATATTTAGGTAATGGTTGGTTAACTTGTTCTATTCTTTCAATTTATTGTATATAAGATAGATTTTTAGTATTGAATCCAATGAAAACCATTTAGTTTTAAAGCGAGGATTTTTATGTTTTTTTATGTAATTGAGTGTTTTTTAAAGTTTATTTTTGATATTTTGAATGGTTGCTTGTTGAAAATAATAGTGTATGTATATTTTTTTGTATTTTAGTTTTGGTATCACTTATAAATTTTTGTCATAGATTTATATAGACTTAACATTTTTTGTAAATTATTTTTGAAAGTATTTTGTAATCCTAGCCCAATACTATGATAACAAATTTACATTGTATAATTCTTCTTATGTCCATCATGGTTGATATGTATTCTTATGAATCTTTAAATTGATGTGACCATCAAAATTGATAGGAAGCATTTGGACAAATTGGCGTGTCATGTGTAAACCTAAATGTCCTTCTATTTCTTTCTTTTTAGGGTTTGGGTTTTACAAATTTTTTTAATCAAAAGGCGTGTTCCCTTTTTTTTTAATGAGTAAATTTTCAACAAACAACTTTTGTAATTTGACAAGCTCCCATCTAAGTTCATTTATTTTGTATGATTTTAATTTAAGGATGATAAGAAACTAATAATTACTTCACAAACCAAGAAAGAAAGAAAGAAAGAAAGAAAAAAAAAAGAAAAAAATAAATATATTCAAGTTCTAATAGCATTTAGTTCCCCATTGCCAATACTATCTTTAAGATGTTATTCCATGAAAACAATTAAAGTCATAGGAACAACATAAAACTATTTAATGAGGAAGAGCTTGTTCATTAACCCTTTGTCATCACCTCATTTTCCTAAATTTCTCAAATCCAAGTGCATTATTCTCATTCAAACATTGATCACCGACAACTAATTATTAGAAAGACTTTGAACAACAAAATTGAATTATTCTCCTATTTGGTATGTGTTACAATAACAACAATGTTGAGTGTGGGTGGCTTGATTAGAGAGCTTTTGATGAAAGTATTAAAGTCAACAAAAATTTCAATATCAAACTTTCATAAATAATGAAGTATCAAGAATTATCAACTGTTTGGCAAATAGTTCAACACTAAATGTGGGCATTCAAGTTTTTCATTAAATATCATCATTTGAATTTATTATAGCTATGCATTTCTCTTCCATGTTACGAAGATATGTTGTGGACATGTGGTTTCCTTTGGGTGTGAAACAAGGCATTGATAAACATGTAAACCCTACCTTGTTTATTTTAGTCAAAAGCTCAAATGATAATTTAATAAATATTTCAACTGATATATGTCATATATCATGTGTCAATATGACAATTATCATATATTTGATCTTTTCTATTGAAATTTAATGATTATCTTTTGTCTTTAGTGTGGTGTTCTATTATAAATAGAATTTTTAACATGTTGTCATCTTACAAGGGGTTTCAAGTTGAGATTTAAAGTTTTACATTAAGATTTATTTATATTTGGTTTGAGTTTAAAGTTCTAATGTTAGTCTTTAGGTTTAAGATTATGGTTTTAGGTCGAGGATTTAGGTTTTAGACATTAAAGTCAATGGTTTCAGGTTACCAGAAAAAACAAGTTTTATTGTTAAGGTTTAATAATATCATTGTAACTCTTTGTCAGTAAAAATGGATGAAGGATTTTGTGGTGATTAAAGATTATGTATTAAACATCACTTTTTGAATTCAAATGAGATTGAAAGGAAAAGATAGATTAAAAAAATATGTTAGGTATAGAAGGAATCTGATTGATTGGTAGACTTAATTTTTGATTTTTTACATTGGAGAATTAGGGGGTTAAAGGATTCACAATATCCTAGACACAAAGGCCTTTGCTATGTCCTCATTTTTTTACGCTAAAAAACTCTAAGCATATGAGTCAAAAGGG
>Ga0116231_10006817_pt1 | contig 21418 bp, 10 predicted proteins | sample S1TSphgellanicum_2_FD_89695 | JGI IMG/M metagenome (GOLD analysis project Ga0116231, IMG submission 89695) | Host-associated microbial communities from peat moss isolated from Minnesota, USA - S1T2_Fd - Sphagnum magellanicum MG | ecosystem: Host-associated > Plants > Peat moss > Unclassified...
CTCTAACATGTTTGTGGTACTAACATATCTCAAATCTACCTATATCTTTGATTGCTTGCAACACTTATCTAGCACATTGTTTCTAATATCTACCACACCATTATCTATGTTTCATCTACATCATAATCTTCAACAATATTATTTACTCAAATGGGAAACAGATGCCACAAAGTGCATGGATCAAGAACTATCAATCTTCTTGTAATCCCAACTTGTTTTACAATCCATATCTTCAAGTCTTACTAGATGAAAGTATCAAACCACATCCCTTCTTACATTTGGGTAGGCAACATGTTGCTCATTTTGTTTTCTTTCACAAAATGTAACAACATCTGCAACATTCTGAAGCCACACTATCCATGTTCATTTGTTCCTTTCACATCTCTTGGTTCAAAATAACATTATCCCCCATCATGGACACCTTTTCCATGACCACTACCAAAATACGACCAAACCATTTGCAACCATGTGGCAAGTGCACAAGATTTTATTAATACCTACAACTAAAAGAAAAGAAAAATAAATTTGTGAAGCATGAGTCATAACAACAATGGATAAATTGTGCTTGAAAAATAAAAACCATGCATGGAAATCTAGGGAGCTCAATTGAAATGCACACCTAGCAACATGGTACCAAGTTCGCCTGGACTTAAATTGAGCTACACACCCGTCTAACCAGACTAGATGCTCATTGTAATAAAGGTCATGTGTTAATATATTTGACCAATGTTGCTCAAAATAATGTTGAACAAATAAAGTGTCGTGTTTAGTGTCGTCAAAAATCTAGTAATGGTATTCTGTGATCAACTTCTTTACATTCGAATTGGGATTAAATATGTATGCAAGATTCCATTGGTAGAAAATCTAGACAAGTATGGTTAGCTGAAAAGAATGTTAATGCATTTCTTGTATTTCATTAAAGTCTTGGATTGTGTAGTTTTCTTCAAAGTCTATGATAAACATGCAACTCTCAAGCAAGAAATTCTCCATACAAGTTTTGTATTGTTCTTCTTGGAAGTGTGCAACAAAATTGTGTGTAATAAATTTCTACAACCTAGGCTTTGAGTAGGAGAGGAAGACCTGGGCAGTAGTATCCTTGTATTGTAGCCTTCAAGACCTTATTACCAAAGCCTGCTCTTGTTTCCCATGGATTACTTTCTTGTAACACTTCCGATACATCATTTGTCAATCCTCTAGTCATATTCATCAAGGTAGGTGATCAACATGTCAATTCCACAACTATCACATTTTCCTTTTAAGCAATTCAAAACATGGAAGGTGGAATCCCTTATCGGACACAAAATGGATGTCCACATATTTGTTAAACCTTAGATTGTAGTGCAACCAGCTATGCATACACTAGGGATGGAGCTACCACAAAGATCAAATGTGCAGTTGCATTACTTCTCGTGTATTCCCTTGCTTTCCCTTCACATATTGTTAAAGCCTTCTCAAAACTCATGCATCTCTGCATGATATTTACATGCACATGTGTTCCTTTCCTTTAGTTTCCACACACGGTATGGTTTCAACTTTTCAAAAGCTGTCAACCCAATTCTACTACCATGTGCATTCACAAAATGACTATAAAAGTCTAACCGCAAATCCCAAATAGGTCAATGAATTAGATGATTATCTTGTGCTTGCAACATATATGTAACAAATAACTATAGAAATTACATAGTAATTGAAGAGACCATCTAAGTTACTAGAAAAGAATAGTACTTGCCTACAATTAATAGCCAATTTCTTATATTGGTTACTAATTGAAGGTAAGCAACTTGCTTGAGAAGTAAAGGGCATATCTAAGAAAACAATGTTTAACTTGAACAAATATGTAGGAACCCAAATAGAAGTATGATGATAGTGACAAGTATTGACAAGTAGTCAATATCAACTTGTACATGCCAAAGCAAAAGTGAAACACCTTCACGTACAGTGACAACATAACAAATACCAAAACCACAATGTAAAGTAATGACCATAAACTATCAGTAGTCAATCTACTTGACAAGTAGAAGTGAGATGCCCTCAAGTATGATGACAATGCAAAAAGTAGCTAGGGTCTTAGAACAAGTATAAAAGCCCCAATGACAAGTAGTGACTAGTAAATACAAATATTAGGGTATTACAACAAGTACCAAAGCCCCAATGACAAGTAGCAACTAGTAATACAAATCTCATGGGTCCTATAACAAATAAAATAGCATAAATGACCAATAATGACCAATAACTACAAATATTCAAACCAGCAGAAAGTAATGAGAGTTAAACAACAAAGTAACAAATGACTTAACCCAAGTACCCAAGGCACAAGCACAAGTACTGATCATGAGGATGAATAATCAACCTACACATGAAAAGTAAGGGGCACACACACATACCAAGTATTAGACTTATAACACAAATAACTAGGGCCACAACACAAGTATAGAACCCACAATGACCACCAAGTGATCACAAATTACAGGTAATTGGATTACTTGGAGCACGATGGAAATGGGTAGTAACTAATTAGGACTATAGGCACAATTGCAAGTAATGAACATTAATTGTGAAACAATATGTGACTAGTCAGAAACGTGCCTATCATATTCAAAACTTATATAACTATATATTCAAGTTCCCAAAATTATGACCATCATAATGAGTGCCCTTTAAATCTCCAAATTGATGCCATAAAATGTCTACATCAATTTGCAAAGATATTGACATAGACCACATAGGTGTTCAATACAAAACATGACACATACCCTATATGTATGCAATATCATTAATGTCAACATCCTAGATATTTTTGGTACCATCTGAAAGTTGTTCATGCAAAGAAACCTATAATGAACTTGCATGAACATGAAGATAGGTGTAGTTAATAGTTTACCTACATCTCTTGTAAATAATGAGTGGGATGTTCCTCCCAATTCCCTACTTCTATATGTTTGTGCTTCACATCCTACCTATCATTGTAGCAACATCCCAAAAGCTCAAGATGAATTAACAATCATCTTCACCCATGGCATTTTATCAATGTTTCTATGGTAGCCCTCCCCAGATATTATCCCCTATGAGATCCTCATGGATCCTTCATGTTATAGCCTTGGACAGAAAGTATCTACTACCACCAATTGTTCAAGATATGTAGTGTTGAGAGGGTCCACTTTGATGTGACACCACTGCAATTAGAAGAACATTCCTATAGGGCAAGTTATTTTTTTTCTTTTGCGCTACAAGTTGTGCATAAGCATCTTTCATGGATTCAAGAAGGCTCAACTTTTGTTCAATTTCTCTAGCATGCCTAGCAAATTCTAAAGAAGATTTCAAACAATTTCCTTGTCCAAAAACCTCATAAGGACCTCATCATTAAAGTTGTGGGCATCATGCAAGAGATTGCTAAGGTTGTTAGCAACAATAACACATTTTCTCCACCTTCTATCTATGTGATTCTCAGTGGATACCAAGACATCTTGGGAGATTGATTTTTCCATAGCTAATGCACGTTGTCTTTCACATTGAGCCCTTTCCTCTCATGATCCTTGGTGCGCCTACATGAACCCTTGGATGGACAATCTTTGAATCCATGATGGAAACATCAAATCCAAATGCAAACAATGTAGTACATACACATGAATTGTGGAATATTAAATTATAATCTAGGAAGAATGGAACCTTGCCATTATCAGGTTGTCGTAGCAACAACTTCACTTATTGTTGCAACTTGTCGAACCTTTGCAGTTTCATGTCAAGCTTTTGCAATTGCAAGTCTTTGAGCTTGGGACACTTTCGCATTGCTCTTATTGGTCATTAGATTAAACCCTTATTACAAATGAAGTCATTAAAAAAAACGAACTACACTGCACATTGAATAACAAATAGGTGCAAGTTTACAAGCATGAAAGATTGGGAAACATAAGTAAAGTCATATTCACATACACATCTTTTGTTATCTCCATAGATGAGGTTGTAGTTTTTAACTTGATTTAAGTAAACACATAGCATAGGAAAGAGCCACTTGTGAACTCACACCTCCTAATTTACAATTGCTTAAAGGAGTTAATTTGGAACCCTTGACTGTTTAACATCCCCACAAAGATCCAACAAAATGTGGGAGTTGAAATACACACAAGATATTAATTGTAATGTAATAAGACAAAAGAGTCACCATGCAGTCACTATGATTCCTAGGGTTCTATTCATGCTGGTAGCAAGCAATAATTGGAATAAAAAATTGAAGCCATGTTTTGTACTTATACGTAGATGTTTCAATCTCACAAAACATATCCAACCACTTTTAGAAATTATGTGATATAACAACATATCCACATAACACTTGGAGCAAGGCAATACAAATGTTTACGAGACTTAATTTACATTTGACAATTTGTTATAATACAAACTAAGATAGCCAACCATGACTAGGGAATAAGTAATAAAAGAACTGATACATAAACCCTTGTGACAATAATTGGAGCTTCCCCTGAACACCATTTCCAAACTCCCAAGCAAATCACCTTCGCCCTATTAACAAATTGATCCCTTGTTTTCCTCACTAGCTATTTGTCTTGCCTTGTGATGTTTTATGTTCGAAATAGAAAAGTGAGCTCTTGGTTCTTCAAGACAGAAGAAGCAACCAAAGAGCCAACTACAAAACAAAACAAGGATATGTACATCATTAACACATTAAGTAAATAAAACATTGATGAGATTGATATTGAGGAGGAAAACAAAGCAAAACAAATGAGATCGAGTAATGTGAGGAAGGCCATACCCTTTGAACACTTGTATTTGTTGATGCCCAAGTTCGATCGTCATTGCGCTCTACAATTGCTTGATGTTACTATCTCCCACCCATTTGTTACATGCCTCATGATGTTGCATTGTTAACTCACATTACATTTCCATTGTTAAGGTGTTGGGAAAAGCTTGGAGGTGGCAATAGAAAATCATGGAGCTTCCAAGCCCCACTAATGCAAACCCCATGCCTTGCTCTTGCCCTACATTCTTGCATTGCAATATCAAATGCCTAGTTGGAAACCCTCCATCCAATGGTGACCATCAAGCCTTAAAGCTCCATCTGACAATTGAAATGTGGCAACCTATTTGAATCTACTTACCTAGGTTGAAGGACACTTGTTACTTGCTTCTCTAGCCCCTTGAAATTACACATGTGCACCCAAAAGTTGCCAAAATTTTGGAATAGTGCTCCTATGCACAATGACCTCCATTATGCATCTTTTGTTATAAAAATTATTCAATTTACATAATTTGAACCCTCTCAAAAGTATGTTTTCATTGTAGCAAAAAATAACATGCATAACATATTTTTCTATGTGTATATAATTTTCATTTTTAATCTTAAACTTTGAATAACATGCTTTAAATAATTCTTAAATGAACCACATGCTTGGTTTCATAAATGGTTACTTGTACATAAAGAAATGGTTACTTATAGGCAAATGTGACAATATCGTAGTTTTAGAAAGTATGTAACAAATAAGTATTTTTTAAAGTTCATATTAAATATCTAAATTCAAAAAACTTCTCCATCCCACATTTGATTGGCTCATATGATTCAAACGTTCAATCTTAATAGTCATCTTTTACTTTTAAAGCCTTCTTTTACATAATTTTGACTTTTGCTTTTGAGGACTACTTTTTTGGCATACTTTAGCATGTTTAGACCTTCATGGATTGTACTAGGGACTATCCAAGGATTGGACAAGGACTGGAGGAGTGGGTTGTACAAAGGACTATCCAAAGACTTGCTTAAGGATTGTTTTAAGGAGTAGACTAAGGACTGTCCAAGGATTATGGTAAGTATTGTCCACAATTTTGGGACAACTACATGTAATATGGACCCAATCAATGTTCAAGAATGACTCGCAAGGTAGGAATAAGATTGCATTCAATATTTACATGTGCTTAGTAAGGAGTTCGTGGCCAAAAAATGAGTAACTAGCAATGGAAAGAAGTGGCACCATGGACACTAGTAGAAAACCCCTTTTGCAATTATGTTTTCAACTAGTGTTCAACTGCACACTAAGTTGAAAACTACACATATAGTTGCAACTTGTTTTTGCAATTAGGAAATTTTTTTTGCAACTACTAACCAATAATGTCGACAAGTACAAGTCAAGAATGAAATTATAATCGAAAGTGTATGCCACGTGTCAACACCACAACAATAGGCACTATGTGCCATTACTTGCCAATTTAGTTGAAAATTATTTCACCAATTTAGTCAAAAGATGTTGTCAACTAGATTCGACTAGTGGATGAACTTCATCCGTTGACTAGGCATGACGTCACCCAAAAATATAATTACAATTTCAACTATGTTACAACTATGTAAGTTGAACATATTAGCCATTTGTTTTGTGTGACACATGGCATAGCCAAAATGTTGACATGTGGCACATCCACATCAATGGGCTAAGCCACATGGTGCCTAAGCACAAGTTAGGTCTAAACCTAGGCATTTAAGTTAAACCTAAACATAGGGCATTTAACTTAGGCTTAACTTAGGGCTAGACCTAGGCACATATGTTAAACCTCAACCTAGGTCATATGATAGTTAATAAATGAAATCTTATTTCATTTGGGTTAACCTTTAGGGTTGAACCTTTTTTATTAGCTCATTCCAAATGGCTATTACATTTTCATGTTTATTGTTTTCTCCAACAATATTAGTGCACTCCTTTATATAATTTGGATTCATGGAATGGAAGCTAAACAATATTGGATAAAAAATTTAATTGTAACCTAGTTGTAATCTAGTTGCAACCTAATTACAACTTAAATAGTTGTATTAATTACAACTTAATTACAACCTAATATAATTATATAAACTAGTTTAAACTTAGTTAGGCCTAAACCTAAATTAATAATTTGCTAACATAAGTTAAGCTATTTTCCTTAATTAATTGTAGTTTTTATTTATCAATTTTTAAAAATTGTATAGTTGTATAATTAAAAAATAAGCATATTATCATCATTTATTAAATAATATGGTGATTAATTATTTAAAAAGAAAATCAGAAATTAAATGTAATTATCTATTAAATAAATAATAATAAATTATTATTGAAAATATTTTAAAAGTTCCAAATCCATTATAACTTCTTATTGACATTTCATTAAAAAACAATTCAAATATAAATATTCATAAAAAAATTTTAATAATATTTTGTTTTAAATAATTATTAAAATGTAGAGATAATTAATAATTGGCTATAATTACAACAAAAAATTAATAATAATACTGTAGCTAGTAGTTAGGTTAGGCTAGTTATTTAACTATTATTATTCATATTTTTATCTAATTTCTTGGGACTATTATGAACTAATATAATAGAAATTAAATTTTAAAAATATAGAAAATATATTTCAAAGTATAGTAGTGTTAAATGAAAATAATTTTTCAATTATATAATAATTTATTAGATACATTTTCTAATTATTCAAATTTTTATTATAATCTAATAATAAAAAATATATTGATAATAAAATGAAAAACTTATCAGAACTAATAGCCAACATTAAATTCAAATTCAAATTCAAAAAAATATTAATTTAGTGTCATTACTTGGTATGTTGTAAACTAAAGTTGAATCTACATTAAAATAATAAATTATGCATGTATTTGAACATACACAATATTAAGTTGATTTATATTTCAAAATTCCCTTAAATTTTATTTTCAAATTAAAGTGTAATATTTATATGCACAAAAAAATTCATCATACATAACCAATGAACCATTCATGTATACAAAAAACATTTACATGTACTTTAATAATTAATGAAATTTTATTTTAATTCATAAATATATTAAGACATCTATAAAAATGAATAAACATTAAAGTTCCACAAAATTATTAATTATGTACAATTATTTGATTTGTTGTATACTAACATTTGATTCACAAAAAAATAATAAATAACATATATTGAACATACATTATTATAAACTCATATTTTAGAATTTCATTAAATTTTATTTTGAAATTAAATCTAAATATTTATATGCACAAAAAATATTTGCATCATACCTAACCATTCATTTGATACAAAAAATAAAAATAAAAATGTAATTTAATCTATTTGTGAAGGTAGATAATTTAATTTAATTTGTTTTATTATGTGAAATTTCCCAAACCATATTGCTTCATGCAATGTTATTGAAATCTTTGAAAACCTAACAATGAGTAGGGGTGCACTGACTTGGGTTGAAAATTTTTGGAGTTATGATGCAAAGGTTATTGATTATTGAACCATTTTTTTAGTAAACATTAATAAAATCATAAATAAAAATTATATTCGAATCCAAAGGTGTATTTGGTGTTGTTGGAAATAGTTATTAAATTAAATTTAATGAAATTTATTTCATAATTTTCATACTTGAGGTGTGAAAGATATTGAATTTTGAATGAATCTTGTTGGAAATTCAAACAAATTACAAAAAATTGGGTTTAAAAGGGAAAATGAGTTGAATGTGTTCACACTTGGGGCCAATAACATATGTTACGTTATCTATCCATGAAGGAAAGTAGTTTGTTTTGTTTTGTCATAATGATATCTCTAAAACCATAGTGTTTTAAGATATGTTATGGGACTTATCATTAGAAAGTTCTCAATGAATAGGGGTGCACTGACTTGGTTTAAAATGTTTGGAGTTATGGTGTGGACTCTATTGATTATTGAACCAATTTTTCATTGAATTTAGAAACAAAAACCAATATTGAAAACTATATTGGAATATGGGGGCATTCTTGGTATTATTGGAAAGCCCTCCCCAAGCTTGATTTAATAACGTTGATTCCATAATTTTGAGACCTAAAATGTAAACAATATTATTGAAATAATAGTGGGTACTGTTGTTGGAAATTCAAACAAATTGCAAAAAGGGTTTTGGAAGAAAATTCAATTGAATGCATTCAAACTTGGGTTAATGACATAGGGTACGTTAGTGTTTAATGAGTTTTTATCATATTTTTAAACAAATATTAAGACATCAAGTGTATAAAAATGAATAAAAATTCGAGTTGCACAATATTATTAATTATGCATCATTATTTCATATGTTGTAATGATCTACATAAAAATAATAAATTACATGTGTATTGAACATAAACATTATTATTAACATATATTTAAATTTTTCCTTAAATTTTATTTTTAAATTTAAATTAAATATTTATATGAACAAAAAGAACCATTCATTTATGCAAATAAAATTTACATGTAAGTTAATGTTATCATATTTTAAATAAATATTTAAATTAAAGTTGCCTACTAGTTGTTTAACCTAGTTGAAAAAGATAATTGCAACAAAGTTACAAGTAAGACTTCATTTCATCCATCCTCTAATACATTTTATCATCCATAAATGTGTGTTGATGGTGTCACCAAAATAGTTGAACATTAATCAATGTTTGGACTATGTGTCAACTAAAGAACCTTAGATGCAAAGAATATTTGGAAATGGCCCTTTAGTTGAAACATGTTTCACACTATTTACTAACATAGTTGGGCGTTGAACTTGGAGACATTGTTGATATTGGGAATATTCGGCAAATGACCACTTAGTTGAAAAATGCTTTCAACTATATACCAATATAGTAGACAAGTTAACTTGATTGGTAATTGCCATAATTTGATTTAAAAATTAAAAAAATCCTAATTGAAACACATAGTTGCAAATGTTGTGTAGTTGAAAACTTTTGGTCAAAAAAGGGGGGTTTTTTATTAATGAGACTAGTTTTGAAAAAACAAGTGGTGTTTAATGCAAAATAACTACAAAGGTTGGGTTCAACAAGAAAGGTGTAGACAATGGCGATTTTAACTTTTTGCTCAAAAAATTAAAGACCGCCTAATGCTAGATGCAAAGGACTTGTTGTAAAGATTGACTTGATTAATAAAGTGTGAATAGATACATGGTTTTTAGTAATTGAAACAACCAAGAACAATGTTTGATACAAAGGACCTACAAAAGCCCATTAGTGTGTAAATAATGGTGTTTTTCATTAATGAAAATAGGATTAGCAAGTGTTAGATTCGAAGGACCCACAATGGGTTTTGGGCATACTTATTCATCTAGCAAAAGTTGACAACATCATGGGCATTTTTGTAACCTGCATGCTTGTGGCTTGATTTACTCCTTACGAATTTCTCATTTCAAGTGGGTATTTGCACCATCAACTTCCCCCTTACCATGGCCATTTGCAAAATAATTCCAATATATATGGCCATATTCAAAAGTAAGGACCACAAAAGGATTGTCACACATGAAAAATTCCTAGACATACATAATTTCCAAGGTTGATCAAGACTCCAAATTTTGTTTTTTTTGTAGAATTCAAATTATCCTAATTCAATACCTTCAAAATAAATGAATGGTATGGAATATTCAGACATTTGATAACAAAATGATGTCCATTGAAGTCCTAAAATGAATTTTTTTAAGACTATAACAAAACCAAATATTATATTCAGGACTTGAAAGGACTATTTAAACTAATTGGATTCTTGAACTCTTGGACTCAAAGAATCTAAAAAGCCCATATTTACCTATGCTATATAATAAAAGACTATATGGATCAATCTTTACAAAAATCAAAACTAATTTATCAAGACATTTTTTACGAATATTAGCCATGGAGTTCAAGACTATTAAATTTTGTCAAATTATGGTTTTGATAGGTGCAAAATGCTTGGTAAGAGTACTATGAAAGCCCATAATGAATATCAAGACAAAACATCCAACCTTGTTAAAAAAAAGGAAAAAAATTAATTTTGGTGGCCTTTAGGACTTTGTTTTTTTAAGTTAAGGGTAGGGTACTATACATTGGGAAATGTGCATCTTAAGAGTATGAATATAACCGTCAATCTTAGGTTTTTACATATTTGACAATTCAAATTTCATAGCATTTTTTTCATGTAAATGGAAATGGCTTTACAATTGGATGTGTTGTTATTTTGTGTACACTTTATGCATAATAGTTTCAAGTTCTAAGAATAGTGTACATGGAGTTCATGATTGCACTCATTGAATTTTGTGATTTGGGGAGAAAACAGACTAAGGGTGAGCCACTTTTCACTAGAAAAAGTGATGTATAACAAGTATTATAGTATGCAATAAGTTCAAATCTTGATGGTATTGTTTTGGTTATCACTTTGGGTCAAAAATAATTTTGATCCAATAGTTAGATGAAGAAAATTGGATAAAATTAATGTACGTAAATATATAACTTACAAGTTTTCAAGAACCATAAGGCTTCATGTTTGTGGTTTATGAAACATTACCAAAAAAAATTTTGAAAAAATAATACAATGCCCATCTATTCTCCTCCTCTTCGATATGGTAGTGATTTTTTTCTTTAAAAAGAAATTATTATGCATGTATTGTTCAAAAATGTAAAAAACACACATTTTTTTAATGTAATTTGATCTAAAAACTTCAAATCTCTAAATGGTCCTAGATTTAATTCATGTATGTCAATATCATACACCATAACAAAATTCACTCAAGAATTCCATTCACAAACTTAATTTTGAAACATGTATGCAATTTTTTCAAACTCTGTGATAGGTATTATTTTGTCACAAATATACTCCATACATTCAAGTTTTTCATTGTTTATTGGATTTTAAAAAAAAATTGATTAAATTAAATTTCAAGTTAATCAAATATATTTAAAACAAGCAAAAATAATCCAAGATGTGATGTTTAAACATTATTTTAAAAAGTAATTGTAGAAAGATTATATACTTGTGATTACAATTTTTGGGGGGCTTAGTGTGCTTATGCCCTTTGTGTCTACATTATCTGCAAGCTTTTTGTTTTGAAACATTGGCTTCAACAAACTTTTTAAGTGCATCCTTTCAACATTTTTTTTTAGGTTGTCGACAAAATTTGCATAGTTCAAACTTTCTATGTACACATAATTTGTTTTAGAAAGTAGACAACATGAGGATTTTTTATGTTATGAAGGATTTTGGGAGCTTGTCATTCACAAGAATTAAAAGAACTACACAAATAGTTGTTGTTGAGAATTCAAGTTCAACTAGTTAGGTTTTCATTAGTTATTGGAGTAGGAAAATAATTATGTTACTTTCATAAGGTTGAACTACTTTCTTTACTTAGATTAGTTTGGTTATTTATGGTTTGGTCACTTAGTTAATACCTTAGTGTTGATGGTTTAGTTTTTTTTCTTCATTACACAAGTTTATGTATTTAATGTGACAAGAACCTTGAGGAGGTCTTGATGTTATGTTCCATGTTGTGAGCATCATTTTTTAATTTCGTTTCAATAAATATTTATGTTTGCACTTTAGTAGATCTCCTATTTGTTAACATGGTATCAAAGCTTAATTTATTTGGTGCGAAAATTGAAAGAAATCTAGAGTTAAAAAGTTTCTAGAATTAAAGCTTGAGAGTCCTTAGTAATATCATAGGAATTTTTCAAGTGCAAGAAGAAGAGAGGAAATGAAAAAGTGTGAAAAGAAAGGAAAAAAAAAAGAGGTGAGAGGAAATCAACACATTGAAGGTTGTGAAAGCCAAATCTTTAAATCTAGATCTAAATCTACTATGAAAAGATCTTGGAATAAAACTTAGGCAGATTGTAGAAGATTATAAATGCATTTCTATTTTTAAATTTTCAAAAGAAAAAAATATGTTTTGTGAGAGTTATGAGATTTTGAAAATTCTATGTTAGATCTATTTTTTGGTCATATCTCCTTTTTTTGAACGTTTTTGGATCTATAATTTTGATATCTTATAGAGCATAAAGGGTTGCATTTGTGAGAAAAATTTCATGCCATTTAAATATGTATTGAAAAAATTCCAAGTATCTAAAGTTTCAACTTTAATTTTGAAATTAGTTTTGAAAGTGACAACTCTTTGTGATCATCATCAATAAGGCTAAAATTTTGAGCAAATGTGAAAGACATATATTTAATATGTCTCCCAAAATTTCAAGGGGTTTGGAGTTTTTGAGAAGGAGTTGTAAGTCATTTTGTGTTTGGGTTTCAATTTGAAGTGGTTTGAAAAAAATAGTAGGATTTCTCATTTCATGAAGTCAAATGAGCTAAAATTTTGAAAAATGGTAGTAGACATAGATTTTAACGTTGCACCAAATTTTCAAATCTATCCAAGTTCATATGTGAACAGTGTAACTTTGCAAAGTTGTTTGGTGACAAAAGTTTACATTACGAAAATATGAAAAGAAATTTTGGAATGGAGCAAATACAATTTGGGAGAATTTGAGGGAAGGAGTTTGGACTTTGAAAATTGTGGAGCACAAATACATTATCAAGACCATCATGCAAAAAACTTGGTATGTAATCATGTACTTAATACCATACAAAATATTATATAAGATATGTACATATACTTCAAACTTATGTATAATATATAACCTTGTATAATATTCAAGACATACATACGTATGCAAGGTCCATTTCATTCAAACTTAACCCTAACCCTAATCCTAGAAACCTAAGGACGGAAAACACTAACTTTAACCCTAGAAACCCAAAGAAGGAAAAAAAATCATTTTTGGAAACAAATTATGAAACCCCAAAAAGGCATCGAATGTTGCATTAAGAGTTACCAACAATCTTTCTCAAATTGCAATTGAGAAATTAGACAAGAATAATTTTCAAGTGTGGAAATTTATGATTATGAATTTTTTGATAGGGAAAGGCTATTGGGAGTTCATAATTGGTGATGAAAAAAAACCTCTTCTCCAAAAAAAAAACCCCACACAATAACAAATTTAAGCCAATAAAACTTGGCATGAGAAAGTTAGGAAAATTTTGTATTAGTTTTTTGTGAATGTTTCTAATTCAATGATTGTGCATATTCAAGATGCAAAATCGCCCAAGCAAGCTTGAAATACATTGATGAAGATGTATAACACCAATACATAAGCTCCCAAAATGTAACTCAAGCAAGAGTTGCATAATTTGCAAAAAAACAATGTGAACATTAGTGATTATTCTACAAAGGTGAAAAACCTTATAGATGTTCTTGTATCTATAGGAGCCCCTACAAATGATGAAGATTTAATGACTGTGACCTTGAATGGTCTTGGAAAATACTATAGCTAGTTCCAAACTTTAATTATAATTCGAAAAACATTTCCTAATTTTCCAAAAATTGATAACGTTACTTATAATTTAAAAGATGAGAATTTTTGGTACTTCATTTAGTGGAAGATCATAAGGAAGTGCCTTCTATTCAAATACTTATAGAGGTAGAGGTAAAAATAGAGGTAAAGGTAGAAGTAGAGGTAATAGAACTTCATCTTATGGTCGACATGGAAATTCGCATGGTGGACATTATCAACATGAAGGTCAGCCTCATGGAAGTGGATGAGGATACTTTAAAAGAAGAGGAAGTCCTGAAAGTCATGGTGGAAGTCATTGAAGTCAACAATCAAACAATGACTCAAATTGCTATTACTGTGAGAAACTTGGGCACATGGCAAAAAATTGTTATCAAAGGGAACATGATGCATGGAATGGAAAGCTATAACAAGGGAATTATGCATCAACTAACAATCAAGGTGATCAACAACTATTTGTGATGCAACACATGGCAAATTCAATGATATAAGGTGTATCAGATAACAATGTTTGGTTTGGTTTGTGGATTTTGGAGCTCCAACCACATGATTAATCATGGAAAGTGGTTTAAAGACACAAGGAATTTGAAAACACTGTGGTTCGTGGAAACTGGTGATGATATTGCACATCCCATCACACAAATTGGCAAGGTGCCATTGTCCATGCAAAATGGGCAAACAAAGTACTTGAAAGATGTTAATCATGTTCCAACCATAATAAAGAATTTAGTTTTGGTAGGCCAAATGGTGCAACAAGTTTTACATGCGACATTCAACCCTAATGGGTGCTTTGTGGAGGACATGAAAAACTAAAACAAATTGCTTGCAAAAGGGAAAAGGAATGGATAGATGTTCACCTTGGATGTGAACATGCCTAAAGTGAATTACATGTTATTTACACATGGAAAAGGAGTTGGAAACATTGGAATTTGGCACAAGTGGGTCGGCCATGTTAATCTCCAACATCTTAAGTTAATGGTGAAACAAAATCTTGTTAGAGGTCTTCCCAAATTTGGAACTGAAGAGTTTGTGAACCAAAAGTTTGTGAACCATAGTAGTTGGGGAAGTAAGCTAGGCATCCATTCCTAGTTTAAACAACTCATGTAAGTTCCAAACCTTTAGAAATGATCCATTTAGATGTGTGGACCACAAAGACGAAATCCATTAAAGGATATAGGTACTACATGAGTTTCATTAATGACCACACAAGGAAGGTGTGGGTTTACTTCATGAAACACAAAAGTGAAGTGTTTCAACATTTTTGAATTTCAAAGCAATGGTGGAAAAGGAGAAGGGCATGAACATCAAATGCTTAAGGTCCAATGGAAGGGGATAATATTTTTCAAATGAATTCAATGAATACTTGAAAAAATAGGGAATTCAAAAGACGTATTCATGTAGTTAATCCCCACAATAGAATGGAGTTGTTGAAAGGAAAAATAGGCACATTGCACAAATAGCACGTGCCATTTGAATGAAAAAAAAATCTAGATTATTTTTGGGCGAAAATAGTAACAACTATAGTTTATATCATGAATCGAACACCCACAACGACAATTCATGGCTTGACACCCAAGGAAAAATTCATAGGCAAAAAACCAAATGTATCACATTGTAGAATGTTTGGTTCCATTGCATATATGCATATTCTTGATGAAGAGAGACCAAAATTAGACCTAAAAGCTGAGAAGTGTATCTTCATTAAATACTCCTGGAAACAGAAGGATATATATGTTTCAACCCTTCCATTCAAAAGTTCCAAGTGAATAAAGATGTTGTGTTTGATGAAGTGGTTAATTGGTATTCACTAATGAAAATAACAAAAGATGGAGAAGCTAAAAATGGTGATGTTTCATCAAACATGGAATAAGAATCATAATTAATTAATGGACCACAAGAGTCTTCAATTAGTTGGTATAATAGCACTCCATGGAAAGGAAGATTAAGATCTTCAAACATTGTACATGGTAGCTTTTCAAATAACATCTAAAAATTCTCATGTAAATGGTGAGTTGAGTGATTAAGATAAGAGTGTGGATGAAGAGTCAAAAGTCCCTTTAGTTGTTACTCTTAGAGCTCGAATGGCCAAGGAAGCTTTGAAAACATTTTACAACAACATTAGAGTACCAAGACCCACATGAATCAAGTACCATGTATAAAAATTCACATATGATGACTTTGTAACTCATCATTACATATACATGGTGAAAGTTATACATGAAGTTAAACCCTTTTGTTTTGAGCAAATGGTAGGAAACGTTAAGTTGGACAATGCCATGGATGAAGAGATGGCAATGTTGGATGCTAATGTTATTTGGGAATTAATAGTTTTACCAAAGGACAAGAAAGTAATTGGGTGCAAATGGGTGTACAAAGTCAAACACAATCTAGATGGATTTGTGATACAAAGTAAGATTAGTTACCAAAGGTTATGCCCAAACTTATGGCATAGACTAAGAGGAAACCTATAGTCTAGTTGCAAAAATGACAACCATAAGAACAATCATTACTATGGCAACAACAAAAGGATGGTCTTTACATCAAATGGATGTAAAGAATGTTATTTTTCATGGAGATTTGCAAGAAATGTACATGGAATAACCACTAGGTTATGTGGGCTAATCACATCCTAATTTGGTTTATAGGTTGAAGAAAGCTTTGTATGGCTTGAAGCAAGCACCTAGAGCTTGGTTAGATAAGATAGGTCAGTATCTTATCACAAGTGGATTTCAAACATCTAATGTAAATGCCACTTTATGTGAAAAAGACAGATCATGGGATTGTTGTCACAACCCTAACCTTGGGTTCGCAACTAAAGCAAGGGCTTGCAAAGGTGCAAGCCAAAAGTGAGCCCGAAAGTCACATTTCATGCTCTTGGGAGTGCAAAAAAGTGTGAGGGAATGAACCCCCACACTCCCAAATCAACTCCCTCTTTGGGAGTTGGAGTCCTAACGGACCCCCGAATTTTTAAAGGGCAATTACAAGGGTCAAAACTCATTGGATTGAAAAGTTCTTTATATCATTGAAAATCTCTTGGAATGTAAATGTCTAAAATGGGCTTGAATGACCCATTTGGATACTTAAAACAGAAGTTATGACCAAAAGAATGGTTGGGAATCAAATTGCCAATTTGACTCCCGACCACTAAAAGTCAAGAATCGCCCCTATTTTACTTGCGTGTAGGTGGCGTGCCACATACTTTTGGAAAGCTCTTGACGAGGGCTACAACTTTGATTTAAACCTCATATCAATCGGAGGTCTACACATAAAGTTATGGGCCTCCAAAACTATAGGAGTCCCAATTTCAAAAAAATTGAGACTTTCACTTGGGAGTCCTGGGACAAAATGCCATTTAGGTGCTAGCCCCGTGGCCAAGCACAGAGTATACTATAAGGGGGAAGGTGATGACTTCCCCCAACTCCGGGCCGTGGTGAGTCTTGTGAGTCCGTGTTTTCATGTGGTTCATTCGTGCACCAAAGGCGTTCTAACTACGCACTAACCAACCTATTGTTTGGTTTGTGCAGGTCCATGTGAGTAAGTGACTTGTCCTTCCTAAATATGTAGAAAATCCATAGAATTCTACACCTTTAGTAGATTGCAATTCAATTTTCGATTCTACCATTGTTTTAATGGCCTTGTTTTTTAATTTCGAATCATTGCATGTGTTTATTTCATTCCAAAAGAACCCATAGAAGCAAGGGGAAATATTTTTGACCTTAAACTAGTCGAAGCTTAACTCTATCAATCTGCTTCTACATAAGGCTTTAGTGGCTTAGGGTTCAATCCTACAATGAGTATTCCAATTAGGATAATTAAAACTATCAAGAACCCTAAGTCCTTGAAGTGTAAATTGTATGATAGATAATCAACCGATTTTTAATTTCCTTGACATCCTCTTAATCTATATCCTTGAAGAAATAACATTAAACTAACATTGTGTTAAAGATATATGGCTATTTGTAGAACTATTGTAGAGGAATTGAATTGAAAACAAGATGCGCTTCTTCCAACGGCATAAACAAGGTATGTCTTTGATTCCTTTGTCCTATGCAATTCAATTTGTTTCATAGGATAGGAAAATAAGTAATAATGCACAAACACAATGGATTAGGATCACGTTCTACCAGGACACTCCTTCTTCACTTGATATAGAATATGGAAAAATGTCGTTAAATAGAAACCTTTGCACAATGCAGAAGTAAAATCTCTTGCAAATACAAGTTGGACCTAAATTTCACGACCAGAACATTGAATTGGACTTGAGGTCTATGCATTTCAATCCAAGTTTCTAGATTTCATTATAGGTTCATGAAGAAGTGTTTAAATGAATGCATTAAGTATAGTGATTTTTAAGGTCAATGCAGTAGTGTTTTTTCTTTAAAAATGTGATTAATTTTCGAAGATATCCATGCAAATTGAAACAGAACGATTTGGTGGTTACTAGATCTCTAGCTCCATCCTCGACATAAGTGAATATCTAATGGCCACCAAATTGCTAACAATGCAAGCCCTCACATTGGTAACGAACTAGTCCATTAGATTGTTACCAACCCTAGTCTTCAAGGATGCATAAGATCTAGTGGCCACTAGATCGTTGAAAGGTTAATATTCAAAAACCTAACTATCTAGTGGCCACTAAATTGTTATGTCCTTGAGGAATAGCCTTGGTAACGATATGGTTGCCACCAGATTGTTATGTCCCTGAGGAATAGCCTTTGTAACGACCTAGTGGCCACCAAATTGTTATATCCTTGAGGTCTAACCTTGGTAATGATCTTGTGGCCACCAAATCATTAGTAACATTAATTCTTACCAAAAAAAAGATTTGGTGCCCACTAGATCGCTTCATGGTCAATTATTCAAGATGTTAATATTTAGTGGTCGTCAGATCATGATCGATGATACTACTCAACAACACGAAGCTCTAGTGTGCATTAATTCATTCCTAGCAAGGGTTTTCAATGAATAACGATTTGGTGGCCACTAGATTGTACCAAAGGGAACTAATCAAAGGCAAAACGATATGGTGTTTAGTAGCCATTAAATCATTATTAGGTTTATTCTTTGAATGGGATTGTCTCCTCCTTCAAAATTAATAATGATTTGGTGGCCATTAGATTGATATGACTATGACGAACAAGGATTATCATCTAGTGGCCACCATATTATTGTGTGTTGAAGGTCTTAAAATAGTATCTTGGTGGAAGTAGATAAATCCACCTACATTGTCACATAAATTGTTGTCTAGCGACCACCAGATCGTTTTTATGGGATGCAATATAGTAAACAATCTGGCGGCCACTAGATCATTGTAAAACTATGGAAATGTTATAAAAGATTTGGCGGCCGCCAGATCTTTTCTTCTGTATGGAGGACTAGTAGAAAATGCATGGGGCTCAGAAATATTATTTTTTGGTGGCCACCATATCATCTATTTTATTTTTCTGTTGTTAAAGTAATTCGCTTGTCCATGTTGCAATGATCTTCGTACTCACCTTTTCACTGAAATCCTTGGGGAAAAACTGGGGTACAACAACTATGAGAATGCGGATGTCGACATCTGGTTGCTAGAAAAGGAGGTAGAAATTGAATTGATAATGGAAACGCCACATATTGATTGGTGTTTCCAAATCGAGAAATGGAAGGACTTTGACAAGTTAAATATGTTCATGTTGTCAACCTTAAGGCCTATAAGGATGGTCCATAATAGGTTGTGGTCTTCTAGTCAATTCTATTTTCTCCGTCGCAAGCCGAGAGCATTTGCCCAATTTCAAAAATGGATGATAGCTTACACCCAAAGAGTTGTGAAAAGAAAGTTTAAGGTTACAAATTTCTTGAATAGGATAGTAAAATTAATACACCAAATGTGGGATGAGATGGTGATTGTGATAATCATTGAGAAGGACAACAGAATGGTGACAACTTTTGAAGTGGTTCAAATTGATGTTGAAGGTTCATCAGTGATTAAGGCTCCTAAAAAGAAAAAAAAGGAGGCGATAATAAAGGGAAAAAAGGAGAAGATAATTAACAACCTTGTCATGAATAAATATCCCAAGGGCTTTGATGAGACCGAATGTAAGCATGTCAATGAATCAATAAGGAACGAATTCTTAGACTACTTCCCCTTTGGAAACAAGCTTGTTGAAAGGGTAAAGACTTTTGTGGATAAATTCATGCATCCTCTTGGGAGAATTGTGTGCCACCCATTGAATGATACACATAAAAACAAAATCAAGCATCAAATTTTGATGTTCTGTTACATTGATTAACAATGTCTAATTTTTGTTATTCTTATTGATCCTAAAGATCCAACTAAGATTTTGGAAACGCATCCAAAAAACTGGTCTATTGTTTCCAATTCAATGTTTTTTTATTATGGGTGGACCACATACAATCTAGGTTGTGAAGGTAATTTCCATATTATAGTGTTTTTTTTTATTCCACACCCACTACTCCAGTCGTCTCATTGAATTCATTTGAGCTAATTTATTTATTTATTTCCTCAGGAGATACTCATGATGGATGATTTCAACAATGACATACACAAGTAATTCCAAGCCTTTGGTATCGTTGTCATCTGGAATGTTAATTCCATAGAACTTTGTAAGTTTTCATTTGTCCTTAATAATCCAAATACGTTGAAAAATTTGATCTCTTCCTATAGGGAAAATCCTCAACATGTGTGAAAAATATGGATTGACTTTAGTTGACTAAACCCATAACTCAGACAAAAACAAGAAGAAGACACAAACTTACAAGGTATGGATTTTCCAAAAATATTTTCCACAAGAAATCCATGTGACACACCCCTAAACTCCTTGAAAGATTCAAATGCAAGTTTGAAAATGGAAACAACAGAAGAAAGAATTAGGGTATGCTCCCTAGCTTGTAACACTTTGGGGGTAAGAAGGGCTACCGGAGTTTCAGGATGGGGACTAGGACAAATGACAAGCGGGTCAATTATTCATGTGGACTTGCACAAATCAAACAACAAGTTGATTAATGCATAGTTGGAACATTTTTGGTGCATGCATGAACTATGGGCATACATGGACTCACAAGATTCACCATAGCCCAGACTTGGGGAATCCACCACCTTCCTTCTTATAGTATTTTTTGTGATTGGCCATGGGGGTTACATCCAAATGTCACTTTTCTCAGGATTCCCAAGTCAGGAGTCTTGAAATTCCTGAAATTAAGACTCTTACCCCTTTAGATACCTTCTCAATCTTCCTAATCCCATCCTAGAGTTCCAGCACGCCCCTCTACCCCCCCCCCCCCCCAACATTTTC
>Ga0116231_10006819_pt1 | contig 21414 bp, 13 predicted proteins | sample S1TSphgellanicum_2_FD_89695 | JGI IMG/M metagenome (GOLD analysis project Ga0116231, IMG submission 89695) | Host-associated microbial communities from peat moss isolated from Minnesota, USA - S1T2_Fd - Sphagnum magellanicum MG | ecosystem: Host-associated > Plants > Peat moss > Unclassified...
AAATCTCTTTAAATAATCGAATTGTTAGTCATGCAAGTGAATTCCTACCGATTTATATCGTCAATCTATCTTTTAAAAATTAAAAAGATCTTTTTCTTTTTTTTTTTTTTTTCAATTTTTTTTTTTTTTGGGGTTTTTTTCCGTGTATTAATAATGAACCAAGTAGGCTAAACAACAGAAGGAGGAAGTAGACAAAAGAGGCGACAAAAGAGCAAATGGATAAGGTAAAGTTAAGGACATTCAGATATCTTTTAGTGTGGGTTGAAACTTTCCTGTCCCTACGACTCTGCCAAATACCTCCAAAACGGCTTTTTGTTTGTTTGTTTGTTTGTTAGGATCTCTCTCTCCCTCAAAACAATCCTTCAAAATAAATTTTTATGTCCAACATATGTTTGTGTCAAAAGGAAAAGGTTGTGTGTGGCCTTTTTGGCCTATGGGGAAAAACATCACAAAATGTACACACACACACATATATATATACACAAACCCACCAGCCCTCAAATTCAGATGGAGAGAGAGAGAGAGAGAGAGGTGCATGCATTATTATATAATGAAATCATGTCTGCAAATAAGTTTGAAAGATTATATATAAAAGACTTTGTTTGCAGCTGCTTGCCTGCCTGCCTGCAATGCCTGCCTGCCTGCCTGCCTGACAAAGAGATTGCTCTGCAACTCGGATTTTAAGTCAAAAGAAAGCCATGCTTTTTCCTTGTCTTTGAATTGAATCCTTCATGGGAGCCATGCAGTGTACCCCCCCAACGTGTAGGAGGAACAATAAGAGCCCACTCCAGAAGCTATAACTTACGAGGAGGGAAAAGTCCTCAGTCAGAGGAAAAACACAGAAACTGTGTTAAAACTTCAAACCCATGTTGCCCCCTTCAGACCCATGTTAATCTCTCTCACCATTGTTGGGCAGTATTCACTTTTTCCACACAACTGGCAGGTTAGGGTCAGGCATGAACAATAATACAATGAACCCTCTACCAACAATTCTCAAAAGAAAAAAGAACTCAACTAGGTTCAACCCATAACAATGGTTTCCTCACAATACCAAATAACCAGCTAATAAACCTAACTTGAAGCACAAATTCTTTTACAAAACACACAGGTTCAATGTATATTTCTTCAAAAACCTGAACCTGGAGGTGACTTTAGCTCCGAGCATGTTCAAAAACCCACAACCAGAAGCTATAACAAAATCAAAGAAGTACCCAAACATACTCATCCAAACCAATGTTGGGTGATTCTCTTGTTCAAAGACTTTCAAAGAAATAACCCAACGGTTTAAGGGTATATAAGGCATATGGACCCTTAACTGCTGGTTCTTGAAAAAGCAAAGAACTGGTCTTGACCCTCAACTGGTCGGCCCTCAAAAACCATTAACCCAGTTATGACTCTTTAACTGGTGTTCTGACAATTCAAAGACGACCTGGATCAAAGAACCTACCCCTAAACTGCCAATGCTTTGTTGGTTCTTTCATGAGAACCAGAAGGTATTTGAATTTTTATAAAAACCCAAAAAAACAGAAGTTCTGTGATTCTGAATTTTTTCAGTTGAACGGAACCAGAGTTTTTTAACAAAATTTGAGAACCACACAAGACTGGTTCAAACTGATGAAAAAAAACTCTGAAAAGAAAAAGAAAAAAACAGAGTAAAATGGGAAAAAGTTTTTTTGGTTAGGGTAAGTTATGCAGGGGATCCCAACTTCTGTCTAAATGGATGGGGATGAAGAGACTACAAGAATCAATTGCTCTTCAAAGATGGAGAAACCTTCATCCATTTGAACTGGAGCAAAGAATAGCTGGGTTTGCTACCACTTGAATTCCCCTCTGTAAAACAAACCCACCTCATATTCTCACATCTGATATTGTTACTTGCTGCTGGCAATTCAACTAGGACTAAGTTTTTCTATTCCTTTGTTGCACCTACACCATCCCAAACTCAACTAACTATGACAATGAGAATGCAATAACAACCACCACCACACTGACCAATCCCTTCACTCTAATCAAGCTTTGGGTTGTTTATTGTCACTTACATAATCCACTTATGAGACCACTCTTTGTCTCTTGCACTGCATAAAAAGTTTCATTGCTGTGTTGCACCCTGCACAACCAAACTACAACCAACCAACCATAACAACGGGAATGCAACAACCATTATACTGTCATCAACCCACTCACTCTGCAGTGATGAGACCCTCTTCCATAAGAACAGATGTCTACTAATATATCTAACAAAGAACAAAGATCAATCCCTTCACTGTAAAGTAAAGATCTCAAAGATGCAATGGGAAAATTTCCAGCAAAAATGCTAGGATTTTAATGCTTCTGTTACATTATGATGCTGTTGGATCTGGAATCATCTGAAATCCAACAACACTCAGATCTCTAAGGCAGCCCGAAAGAACAATGGTGCCATACATCAACTTCTGGACCCACCCACCCCTGTTTTGTAGCAGAATCTTCAGATCTCTCAATTGTCGTAAAGTTCCATTACATTGGTCCTTCATGACACAAACTGCCATATATATTGCTCTGTAACTTTGGATTTTCAGCAATAGGGTCTTTGATAGGAGATATGACATATTCACATAAAAGGGACATGTATGGTCTTGGATAATTGCAAGCATAAGTCCTTGAGTCTGCCCAAACAAAGACTCTATACACAACAACTATCCGATGTTGCACATCTGAGGATGAAGACAACAGATTGAAGAAAGAAGTATCCTTCTGCTACAAAAACCTGTACAAGTGATTGCATACTTACTGCACCACTCCACAGCTCCACACTCCCACCCCAGGGAATGTTCAGCACACACCTGGATTCAGAATGCCCAACAGGATTGTACGTCATCACTTACTGGAAGGTCTCCCAACAGTTTCTGTTGCAGAAAGTAAACTGTTTTTACTTCAACAGAGTGACTGTTCCCACGAATGTTTGAATACCATGCAAACAAATTTCTGTGAGAGTGTTGTTATTCTTACAGAAATTTCACAGATTTTTGTTAGCTTAACTTGTGCTGTCACTGTACTGCATCTGTATTAAGTCATGCTGATCTCTATCAAGAATAGGAGTGCAAATGCTGTAGTGAGTGAATCATCATACATTTATCACCCTCAAAGCGGGTAAAACTGTTGAAGTTCATGTTGGAGCATACTCCAACAAAAAAGAATAGACTAGGAGCCTCCTTTTGCATATACCACCACCAAATTTTCAATTCCAGCTGCTGCCAGTACAGACCCCACTGGATGTGCTGCAATACAAGTGATTGGAGATCCTGTCATCCATATTTACAAATGGAAGTATGTCAGATTCACTTCTATTGTTGTACAGAAGAATCACACATCCCCCGGATTTCATTTACAATGAACCATGCCAATCTCACATTATCGACCATGAAAGATCCTTCTTTTGGGTGAGGAAACTGCATGAGTCAGAGTTTGGATAACTACCTTGTAGTTCTGGGAAAACCCCCACTTTTTCTCCAGTTACAATCTCCCAGATGTAGAGTTCACCTTCTGTGGTTCCCATCACACCATACCTACCCAGAGTGCTTGCTGCTGATGCTCTGCCAACACAATATGACCATGCATATTATTGTGCTGAGCTCTCTCTACTTCATGTAGCAGTTCTAGTGTCACAGAGCTCATATGCTCGTGACACAGCAACTACAGGCAAGAAACAGAAAATCCAAAAATTATTGCAACCACTGAGAAAATAGAGGTTGAACATAAAAGCAGATGGTGATACAGTTGTTAGACCTTGGGGAGAGGACCTTACTTGCTCTCTAAGGGGATGCCAATGGCCACATGATTGTCTCTCATGATACCCATCCGACAGCTTCCTGGTAGCAAAGGCCTTCTCTTGGAAATGTCAGGATCAGCAGTGGTACAAGCTTCTTCAAATCCAAGAGTATCGCTCTCTTCCAAGTAGAAGTTAAAATCGTCTTCACGTGGACTTGCCATAACCAGTAGGTGGATTATGGGGATATCTGAAGGTCCTTGCTTTACATCTCCCAAAAGATTTTTTGCTGCAAATCCTAGGGTTGTTGACGGATTCTTGACCAAACACGTTGGCGAGACTGCCTTGCTCTTGCTCTGTTCAACATCATGAGGAAGCTCCAGAAGCTGTGCTCTATGGACACAATAGTCAGGTGTCTGGCTTGCTGAGAGCAGTGTGCCCTTCATGTAATCCCTGCAGAAACCAACAAACAATTCTAATCAGAACTATTGCAAACTCCATATTTCACACACAGTTAGATTATTTCAAACAGAAACAATGCAGCAGAAATAGATTAAAACTTTTGTCAAGCATATCTTGAAGAATTTTTAGTAACTGGAAAGGACTGCATTATCAAGAAATAAGCTCTCCAGACATCCATGGTTGCTTCAATTGAGTAAACACACCAGATTGCGAAGGAGCCACTATGATGGCATCCAAAAATGAGGTGGGGAAGTCCAGGTACAACCAGCAGCTGTGAAATTGAATCAAATTGCTCTCCCTGATAGCTTGGACTTGGTAATGTAAAGCTCTCCTCACATTTTCTGCATTGCGTATCACACTTTGTCATCACAAGAATGCTCAATTTCTGATTGACTCCTCATACTAACTTTGCTTGTGCATATGATCCATCCCCAACAATTTCAGGTCATAATTATCCAGGATCAATGTGCTAATGCTATTGATTTTACTTCCCACATGTGTCTAGTATTGCATCAGTAGATAGAGCATACCTCCAGCTAGTATCCATTTTCCAACATTGGATGTAGCTCTTGTCCCCAGCACCAATTAAAGTGTTGGGTCCAGGCACCACAAGACATCGCAACTTCTGCTTACATCTCAGTGTTGCACGAACCTTAGTGCCCTCCTTGAAAGACACAACCTTCACCTTGTGTGCTCCCTCGGTTTGGAGGCCACCATCCTTTGAAGAGCCATTTGCAGTGGCTGGACAACCATTTTGCTGGGGCATTGAGATTTTCTTCAGTGGACTGTAGATTTTACTCCTAAGCTGCCTGGATTCTCCAAGACTGCAGAACACATACTTTGTCAAAAGAAAACAGGAGTCCTGCATCTCTACAAATCCTGAGATCGATTTGATATCCTGTTCACATAAGGATTGTCATACAAGTATAATACATTGAATAATGCCCATTTGTTGCTTTCATTTCATGTGGAAACAACTCCTCATGAGTTGAGAGGTTGTGCATACCTTGATTCTGGGAGCTGGAAACAGTCAAGCATAATCAGCTCCTGTCCATCAGGTGTGAAACATATAGCACTCTCTTCTATGGCAAACTGATGAGACAATTACCACAAGTAGGCATCAGATAAGACATCTTTTCAGCACCAAGGACAATGAAAGAGTCAGGTTGAACAAGAACCAATCTTGTCTAGGATGTAACAAAGAAGGGCTCAGTTGCAAGTCGTCTTTTGATCAAAAGCTGCTGCTTTGATAAGCTCATCATAGCTATATGCACAAGCTATTCAAGCAAATATTGGCTGTTTAAGATTCATCTAGCATCCCAATTCTTTTTTCCTCCTCTATTAGATATCCTCTCTAACTGCCTTCACTTTGGAAAGTATTTGGGTGGTTCCTCATTACTTCAGCAGCTCGATTCATTGTTGCTTAGCTTCAACTTATTTGAAGGCATAAGCCCTGTAAATGTGCAGGCAGTGGTTTTTACCTCAGCACTAGGGGTGGCGTCATCATCATGACAAAGTTCTGTCTCAACAACACCCAACAGTGAAGCTGCAACATTACAAACATCCTGGACATCTAGCTTGTGCACAAAAAGTACTCGCTTATGATCTTCAAGAGACCCACAACACACGCACAAATGAACAGTTGTTCCCAGAACATTGAGTATCACAGCACGGACAGGAGCAGGGTGACGAAATGCTCCAACTGGTGCAAGAATGTCTGATGGCCCAACAACACCTTCAAATCCTGATGGCAGACCTTCGTGATCCAAACCTGCAGCAGGAACACTGATATCTGTGGAAGACAACATTTTCTTACTGCCAGATTGAGTGAACAGATACTGATGTGATGGGTTGCAGGAAAACAAAGGACAAGAAGTGAGGGTCTCTCAGAGATACTACATGTTTCCATATTTGAGAGCCAATTCACTATCAACTGAACCAAAAGAAAATGCCTTAGATTTTTTGAACCTAGATTTGGGGGGCCCTACGGCCTTGGTGCATCAAAACATTGTTACAATCAACTGTATTGTCATTCTGGAAGACCCATCCTTTGCACAGCATGACAGCCTTCTCTCACCTTCATCATTCACAGCTTTCCTGACTGCTTTTTCAGGTGTTAGCAATGCTTTTTCCTCTGTTGCCTCCACTTCAATGCTGTCAGCTTCCCTGTTTATTGGAGGCCCCAACCCAATCCCTTCTTTCAATTGAGGTGCTTCAGGAGACCCAGGCATACAGTCTCTTTTAATTTCTTTGACCATCTCCATACTTTGCTGTTTACTTTCTTGTTCTTCCACTTTTGATGCTTGCATAGTGCTGCCAATTAGTCTGCTGGACATATGTCCGTCCTTGTCTCCTACTGAATCCTTCAAAAGAAGGGTGCCATGCAGCTCAACAGCAGAATGAGATCCCTTTTCTTCAGTTTGGTGGGTTTGAGTTGCAGCAGGTTGCAAGGTATTCACTTCATGTCTTTCTGGGCACTCAGGGGTGGAACTTGGTTGTGCACATGGAGTCTCCAACTCCAGCTCTCTGGAGTCCTGATACTTGTCCTCTTGTTGCAACTGGCAAATTGGCTTCTTTCCTGCACACAAGTTAGGATCAGATTCCACTTTCTGGATAAGATCTTGCTGTGCCAAATTCAAGCTCACCTTAGTGTGCCATTGGTGATGAGTCAATGGTTCCCATTGCTCAATACATGGAGGAGCTTGGATTAGAAGAAGATCCATACTTGGCATGTTTTTAGAATCGAAGTTGACATCTGTTGCTGCAGAATCATCATGCTTGACACATACTTCCTCAGCTGTAGTCCTATAAATTGGTGCAGTCACACTTGGATGTTTATCAGAGTACTGCTTCCGTTTCTTTGTGAGGCCAGCATCTAGCAGAGGTGCTGTTTGTGGGAACAGGAGCTCCACCATATAATTGGTCACATTAGTGCCCATGGAGTACTCACCATTCCCCATGCTGTCTTCAGAGTTAAACAATCCTTGACTTGTCTCTATTATTTCCTCAGGCTGTGCACATGTGGGTGCTGGACTCTTGACACCTTGAGCTGGCGATTTTTCTTCCTCCTCTGTTTCAGCATCAAGATCAACTTCGTAGTTAAGTGGTAAGACAGTCCTTGCACCACTCACCATCAGCCTTCCATCTGTGACATCTGCCATGTGCTCATCATTGCTGGCATCTTCCTTCCTGCACTCAGAAACTAAAACTACTGGATCTGGGTTTTTGACAGCAGTTGGAGAATTAGGAACGCAGACAGATGAGAATTTGAAGCTCCCCTCAGATGTGGTACCTTGACCTGCTTCTTGACTTGCACCCAAGGGCTGTGGATCTTCCAAGAGCTCGCAATCCCCATTGTCCCTGGTCTTTAAACCTAGAAAATCTTCAGCCGAACAACATGCAGCTCTCTGATCCTTTGAGATGCCAATGGCAAGGTCAACTCCAAATGAGTCCACTGTTGCAGTGACTTCTTTAAGATCAGTGCCATCCTTCTGCTGCAAAGAAGCTGCATTATGTCCATCCTGAATTCTGTTTCTGACAGAGCTTGCTTGCCCTTTGGCCTTTCTGGACATAGCTAAAGTCTCAGAGTCCACAGAGTGCATGCTTACAGCATTGCAGACATCATGAATGCTGACAATTTCAGGCACCACTAAGGCATCTGACAGTGAATCAACCCTAGTATCTGATGGCAGAGTCACAGCTACTTCAAGGTGATTTCTCCCAAAGATATGTTCAGGAATGGAGTTGCCATATTGGGTCTCACTTCCCTCAGGTTTCAAAGACACCAGGCCTTCTAGGTCCCCGGACTCCCCCTGACCCACAGCTGGCATGCACTGAGACTTGTCCTCAGAAACATTGTTCTCTCCATTTACCTTGCTGACCAAGTTGGATGGGAGTGAAGTCAGCAGTTCACAAGACTCACCATCCTTCTTGAACTTTTTCATACTCAAGGCTTGGTCCCTGTCCCATATTTTCAAGGCTAGCTTGGTCTCTTCACCTTTTACATCAGCTCCTGATTGAGATCTCTTGTTTGCCCTTGCCAGTACGCCAGCTTGTGCACCCTTAAAGTTGTCATGTTTGTGAGGTTCACCCACAGAGTCACCAGTTGTGGCAAAAGCTTCAGCATCAGGTAAAGGGCTTGCATTTCTCACTGGAAGTTCAGGGTCCTTGACATGCATACCAGTAGTAGAAGCTGCAAATTCTGTCAGTTTTGCAGTATCAGGAGTTACTAGGGGCTCAGACAACTTCACCTTGCAGCTTTGACTGGGTGACAAATGTTCACCAGTCAGCCTCGAGGCCTCCAGTATCCTATGTGCACCATCTTCCACAACATTCCCCACTCCCCCAGCATGAGGGATGCAAGATTCTGGGCATAGTGGGGCCTTGCTAGCCTCAGGAGAGGGTGTTTGAGGACAGCAACCAGGACCCTGATGTTCCTCATGCATGGAATCACTTGGAGCTTGATCACTATTGATTCCTCCAGCTATAGTTACTGCAGGCTCACAAAATTTTGCCTTGGATCTTCTGCTTGGTCTCGCAAGTTGCATTCGCTTTAGTTTGTCAGCTGTCTTTGGTTGTTTACCCTCTTCCACAACCAAGGGGTCCTGACCCACATACAATTATCAAAATAAGAAGCTAACCAGATACAGAGCTCACTGAGCATTCTTAGAAATTACAACATCAACAGATCTAGATTCAGACAGTTCACATGAGATTAATTAAGATTTGCAGCCAGGGGGAAATAGAAATGTGCTGCACATACAGGGGCAGCAGTAGTCCGTGGACTTTTATCGGCAGCCACAGCAACACTCTTTTGTGGAAGCAGTTGCACTTGTCTCTCAGGAGTGGAATGGTCATGAACCAAAATCATGCTATTGCATGAGCTCTTTTGACACTCAAGTACAGGCACTCTCATTGCAATATCTGCAAGGCATTCAACCCTTAAGCTTACAAGATTGGTTTCCCTCAGTGAAGTTCCTTCCACCATTCCTTCAGTTGTGTCTATATGGACTGCCACTTCATTAGAGTTCAACTGCTGTTCAGGTGGCTCCCTTACTTGTGATCCAACTTTTCGTTTCTTGGTGACTGAGTGGAGATTGAAGTCTTCAAGCTTTGCATCAGAAATCGGTGAAAGAAATTGTCCAGGTGAGGATATTGTTGCTTCTTGTAGTGGCTGTTTTTTTATTAGTGTCAAAGCTTTTGTCTCATGGCTTCCTTTCCCTTTAACTGTGTGTAGCTTAGGCCGACTCAACATGCCTGCACCATGACCCACAGAAGAAACAATGGCCTTTTGTGCTGACTGCTTAACTACCTCCTTTTCTACCCGACCTTGTGAACGCCTCTTGTACTGAAGAACTTCCTTTCCATATTTGGCAGTTTCTTTCATCCACTGTGGCTCTTCAGACATCTCCATATTTGATGGCAGATGATCTCTTGAGGTTCTCCCTTCATAAACTGTGTCAATTGACTCCAAAGATTTGCCCATGGTGTTTGATTCAAGTGAATGCCTCTTGGTATTGGGGTTGTTCTCTATGGTGGTGACTTCAATGCTTGGTACAGACAATGCATCTCTGGTCACATCCTCTTGGCTACATTCAAGGACTTGGTCACTTGCATTAGGGAGGATCTTGACTTGTCTTGAGGGTTTCAAGCCTTTTTGCACCCTGACAGTTGGCTCGACCTCTGCTTGCTTCTCATTACTACCCTCACTGACCACACCCTCCAACTGTCTTGGGTTTATCTGGAGGCTCTCTTGAGGCGAACCCTGACCTTGTCGTTTTCTTGAGCTAATTGCTGGGGTTACCCTGCATACAATGCTGCTATCCTCTGTTGTACTTATAGTCTCATTCAATGACTTTCCAGACTTTGGAGCTTCTTCAGCAGCAACCAGGTCTTGAAACAAACGCTGCACTGTTGGGTTGGTAAAACCAAACAACTGCACCACATTTCACAGTTTGCTATTTCAGAAACCCTAAACCATCAGCAAAAAGACATTTGCAAGTGGATTAACAATAATAATCAAGAGGGGCATTCTGCATTGAGTGCTTTTCTGGTTATTTTGTCACAACTTCTGCAGGTCTGATGCAAGTCTCCAAAAATGTTTTAGGCCTCCTGTCCTTTCTTTGCTATGTTTTCATATCCAAATGGGGAAGATGGTGAATGTTATCTACCTCAGAACCATCAATAGCAGAGTGCAACTTTTTTGCTCCCACATGTTTCTTCCGCAACATGTTATCCCATACCACAGTTGTGGAGTTGCCAGAGCTTGAAAGTCCTTCTTCACAGGAAACCTGTGGCAAAATTTCACAAGTGGTTTAGAGCCTTGAAAGCTCACAGTAGCCAATAAGGTGATAAAGAAAATGGAAGATCATCATGGGTGCAGTGGGTGAGCTCATCACCCTCTGATGCTGCAAGTGGACAATACAAGATTTTTCCTCCTACAATTGATGAGCATAGAAACAAAATGCAAAACAAAAAGTGGACATATATAGGGTGTACAAAAAAGGTGGCCAGCGGAGAAGAGTAAGGAGATTTCTGCATACTGAAAATAGAGGTCCTCGCATCCCCTTGCCAATCTCCATAGAGTAGTTATGTCCACCATGACGGCGTGTGGCTTTGTATCCAACAGGATATGGGTGCCTCTCCTTCCCCTGGATATGATAGCCAAATCTAAGTGATTCCTTATAACTCTGAATTTAGATCCCCTTTAATCATCATCATCATCATCTGATATGAATGTTTTGATGCATGGAAGGCAACATTCTCATTTGATGAGATGATCAGAGTCTCTCTCCTGTGGAAGAAACTGGATCAGACAAATAAGTTACCTGAGTGGGTGGTGTCCTGCACAAAATACAAGCACAGATTTGACATTGCACATTTCTGCTGCTCATTTGCATAAAAAAAAAGAAAAGATTATAACAGTACCCGAGAGCAACTCCAGTACTTCTTCTCCCATTCACCCTTGTACAAAGTGCCCATGGATTCAATCTCCAAGTTGTCATGCTGGGTTCTTCCGCCACTTTTAGCCATGCTGATCTGAGACCCTGAAAGTCTCAGCAGATCCTCCTGAGTCGAAGACAGAGAGAGAGATTGTTTGTTAACTTCAAAACTTCATAAAACTCTTATCCTTCATCCACCGCTGCCACCACCTTCAGAACTTTCTTTCTCCCTGATGTTGCTGCGGGGATGAGGTAGAGATTTGAGTTCAAACTCTGCATCTTTTGCCAAGACAAAATTGCAGGATCAAGACCTAAAGATACTTGATTCACTCCACCTTTCACTGGGATGTAGCATATCTCCAGCTCAAGACATTGCTGAAGCAATCTCCAGCTGCAAAGAATGCTGCAAGGACATCATCATCATCATCATCATATCATTGTGATCACGGCTCCTCGTTCTTTACTTTCTCAATGAAAAAAACTGAGCAAAAACAATGTTAGTGAAATCCGAAATCTATCACTCCGGAAGGGCAAATGCACCTTGCATTCTCGCTCGAACCAGCCGCAATTCTTCTTCTTCTTGCTTTGTTTCGTCCTCCCTTGTCTCCTTCTCCCTTCCAAGCAAAACCGGAACTGCAACTAAATTATTTGACAAAAAGACACGATCCCAAAGCTCTTGCAACTTGAGGACATGATGGAATCGACGACGACGACTACGACGACGACAATTCTCTTTTGTTGCTGTGAATGATTCTCTTTCCAAGATGAGTCAGGGATCCGAAACAGCGGAAAGGAGAGAGACAGAGCGATTGCCTGTCGTGGCGAGTGTTTACGAGTCTATCGTCGTTCTCCCGCGCACGAAAATTTGATCTTACCGCGAAAGACGCGGGTTCGTCTACCCGCGGTGTCAGGCACAGGGAGCGAGACGCGCGAGTTTGAGTGGAAATACGCGGGAAAGAACAGCGAACGTGCGCGAGAGGAGGAGAACGACGATGACAACTTCAGCAGGAGGATCTATTATGAAGTTCCATCTCTACTTTTCTTCTATCATCGGTGTTGTGGATTTTGTAAAGCAGCAGGAGTAGCAGCTGATGTTCTTTGGCTTCTTCTATTGCCGCAGAAATCTGCAATGTCATGTGTTGTCATCGTAGGAACACCCTTCCAGACGTGAGCAGGAAAGAAGCTGCAGCAGCAGCAGCAGTTGATCTTGGTAAAGTGATTGCAGTTGGAATGAGTTTTGGTTTCTGAGATGGATCATGAGATACCGATGTTGTGGAATAAAAGAAAGAAAGCGGAGGTAACTAACTAGTTTGCGAGGAGGAGGAATCCAGATCAATGCTCCATGCTCCAGGAGAGTCGGGAACAAGAAGCTTGCTCCATCTGAAGTTCTCATCTGAAGCTTGGCATCGATGGGTATGTGTTTTGAAGTTGGTAAGAAATCGAGAATGGTATGGTGGAGAGATATGTTGGAGCTCATACCCGATGCTTGTGGTTAAGGTCACGAAGCTTGAGCCTGCAGCTTGTGAGTACTGCAAAAACTGGGAGTACTGCAGAGGTCTTTCCTTTGCCAGTCAAATGTATTCGTCTTTGCCTTAAAGAACAGAGGATCCTACCACAGATGTTGTTGAAATCTTTTTCATCATCTTGAGAAACCATTTGTGAGATCTTCACATCATCTCAGGACACAATGGACTTACCTAATCATGAAGGAAGTGTTCCTTCTTGCAACTTGTACTACTAACCTCAGGAACATGCCCTTCTTCTGACAGAGAACCATGAACAGCAACAACAACAGCAACAACAGAGTGGAGTGCACAACCAGATCTTGCTCAACAATGAATCTACTCATGAAATAAATGCTTTCAGCTTGATTATGTATGCTTGCAAGACCTCATAATAAATTTTGATGAAGCTGTGTTTTGCTCTATGCAGCAGGAGAAGTGATCTGTCTTCAATTCTTGTGGAATTTTGGGGTACCCATCGTGAGCTTGATGGCCCAGTGCACAAAGAATATATGATTCATTGAATCTGAGAAAGAAGACTCTTGCAAAATCAAATCATGAGACATTCTACATGCCCATTTCAGGTCTGCAATTCTTTCTTGGTTATGGTGACTTTGTGTGCAAGAAATGAAGCAAAGTTTGAATTTGGTTTTTTAATCCCAAACTAAATCATTTCCACCTTTCATGTTGCAAACTACACTTAAGGAGAAAAATCAACCTGATAGTGTCATCAAACTTACACTATTGAGCTGCAAGTGTTTCCTTGTATCCATGCTAGCCTGACATTGAAATATGAGTTTCTGAGCTAATCACAGCTTGAACTTCTCCTCTTATAGAATCATCAAGTTTTGTTTTCCTCTTCTTTAGGCTTTTTGCATTCTTCTTCGCATTCAGTCATGATAGGACTTGTAAGAGTATATGGTCTCCTCCATAACACATAATAATGTGATGCTTTAGATCAGTACTTGAGTTCTAAAATCCCAAGTATTGTTGTTGCTGCATTTTATCCGCTTTTTCCAATGATTTCAATGTTGAAATCTATTTCAATGATTCCCTTTTGGAGGGGCTTGGTTCCTTTCTTTTTTGGCTTTGCCAAGAGGGAAGAGAATTTGCGGTCATGTAGGATTTGAGAGAGAATTTTGGCTTAAACTAGGAACCCATTTTGTGGGTCATAGTTGGAGATCTAGTTGTTCTCTTTAAGGTGTTTTTTTTTGTTTTAATTTGGTGGGATTTAGCAATTGCTTACATGATTGGTTTAGCAATTTGTTAACCATAAGGAAATCTCACCTTTTGTCACCTATTCTTTTTAGGTGATTTTATGTCAAGTTGCTTTGAACAACATGTAGAGACTATTCAAATATTCCAATGTTTGCTTGTTAATCAAATGAAGTTTTAAAGTGTTGTAAAGACAATTCAATTAATCTAACTATGAACAAAGGTAGTTTGTCTTGTTTGTCACATTGTGTCACACACCACAATGCCCCTTGCCTTGCTCTTGGTACCTTAGGAAAGTCATCGATGGGTAGGGATGCATTGAGTTGGTTTCATGATGTTTCCACCTATGGTGGAGAAATTTTTGAATATTGAACAATTTTTCTTTGATAGTTCATCCAAATCAAAACTAGAAAATACATGGGAATATGGGCATGCTTTTGATGTTGTTGGATATCTCTCTAAGAGTAGGATTTAGTGAATGTGATTTGGAAAAAAAATTAGATCTAAAGTGTGGGAGAATGATTGTTGAATAGTTTTTGTCATTGCAAATTCTATTAAATTACAAAACATTTATGTTTTTTTCACGACTGAACTACATTATTAAGGTCTTTCAATCTTTGATAAAAGGTCACACGACATGCTAGTTCTTTATTGAATGACTATATAAGTAAATTTTGAAATTTAATTTAATTTTACCTTCAAATCAATTTGGACGTTTTTTTAATATTTTCAATTAAATATTAATTCACATTCTTTTTTGTGTGCATTAAAAATAGTAATGTTTTCATTTTTATACACTTATTTTTCATGCCAAACAATTCTATATAAGACATTATGATATCTTTCATTCTAGTTGTTTAAAATAATATTTTATTTTATTTATTCATTTGTTTTCTTAAGATGTATAAATAATGAATGTAAAAGCTAATACAATTGGAATTGTAATATTTGGATAAATTTGTTTAAAGTTTTTTTTGCAAATTGGTTATTATCCAATTGCCTGCATTTGCCAAAATCCATGACTTTTAGCCTTCTTGCTTATTGGAATTTCTTATTCTAACATCATAGCTATGGTATTATTTCAACAAATAAGTAAAGCTTGGGCTTAAGCTACATATAACAAGTCATTAAATATTGTAGGAAGAACATAAGTATAAATGTATTTCTTGTGCACATTTTCTATTGCAAATTAGTCATTGTTAATTGTTATGCATTTTCAAAAAATTTAAACTTTTAACCTTTTTGTACCTTTTCTTGGAATTTCTTCTTCAACCATCATAACTAAGGTATTGTCTTAACAATTAAGCAAAGTTTGAGCCCAAATTATTTAGGGGAAATTAAATATTATAAAAAAAAATGTTAGTAGAAATGTATATATTATGTGCATTTTTCATTATAATTGCAAATTAGTTATAAAAGTCCAAAACCTTTAACCTTGCATCTTGTTGGAATTTTTTATTTTAACATCATAAGTGTGGTATTGTTTTCAACAAACTAGAACTAACAAGGTACCTAAACTATTTACAATAAAAAATTAAATTTTACAACAAGAATGTTAAAGCTACCCAAATTACTTATAATAAAAAAAACAAGATTTCATAAGAAAAATGTTAGTAGAAATGTGATTAATTGCATATTATTGTGCTTCAATTTACACAATCAACTATAAGTGGTGTTAAACTTTAAAACATTTACAATCTTTTTTTCTTTTTAACGATTTACTTCATTGATGTTTTTTTAATTAAAATTATCAATTTTTTATTGCATAAATTTGTATTGGTCAAATTGTTCAAATTGATCAAATGTTTTTTCCAATTAAAACTTTATCAAATGATGAATTTTTATTCATAATAAAATTATCCATAAAGCCCATTAGATTGGATGTGAAATAAACATGTTCCTTTATAATAAGACATCAAACATGTAATTAGGCAAAACAAAATTACAAAACACAATAATTGAAATTCAAATTAGTTTTTTCCACCAAAATAGATGACCACATTAGTTTCATGTCATTTTTCAAGTTCACATTTTTTGAATCTAATGTTCACACATGTGAAAGAGTTGAAAAAAAAATCAAAATGTGAAAGATTATTCAATTCTTGAAAAGTGAAAATTTTGCATGTGAAAACATAATTTTTTTATTTTTATGTGAAACAAAACAAAAATTATCACAAATTTTCAAGTAGAAGTGTAAGAGGATTTTGGATTGGAAGTTCTAAAGGTGTGGTTATGGAGTTTCAAAAAAATAGAAAACTAATTATGAAGCTTTACCAAAATCTTTGCAAGTGGAACAAAAAAAGTTGTTGCAAGATGAAAATTTTAATTAAATTTTTGGAGCTTTCACATTATGATGTTTTTAAATGATTTTGGGTGAATCAAACATTTGTTGTGATTCATTAAAGCATTACGGTTCAATTCACTTAAATTTCAAACATTATGAAAACCTAAAATGAAAGTTCAATTCATTTAATTTCACATTATGGTGTTTTTTTTAAATGGTTTTTTATTGATTATGGTTTACATGATGATTTCATATTTCGCATGGTTTTTTTCTTTTAAAATTAAGTGAATTGAACCTTCATTCAAGGTTTTCAAGTGATTATTTTATTAATTATCATTTGAATGATGATTTATCCCATATCCATGATTTTTTATTTTCAAAATTAATGGATTAAACTTTTATTTAAGGTTTTTAAGATATCCTTTTTTTATTGTGATTAAAAATGATGATTTAATAAATTTTCGTGTGTTTTTATTTTTGAAATTAATTCAATTAGACTTTTGTTTAAAGTTTGTAACTATTTTTTTTATTAATTTTGGTTTAAATTTTGATTTAATGCCTCTTCATAAACAAAATTTACTTTTGAATTCTTTTTAATTAAATCTTTAAGGTCTCTTTATGGTCCCTTTATTTCATTTTGGTTTAAAGTTTCAACCCTAACCTTTTCATCTTTGAATTCTTTTGAATCAAACCTTTTTATTCATTCTAATTTATTTAAGTATTTTGTTAAAAAAAATTATCATTCACCTTTCAATTGTGACCAATTAAACCCCTTACTAATATATGCAACTTAATTTTATATTTAATTTGATTTAGATTATGATTCCATAGTTTTTCAAGATTTGTGCCTTCGAAAATTTGGCCAATCAAACTTTTAATTATGTCAAGCAATTATGTTTTTGCATCATTTATGATTTAATGATCATTTTTTTCTTTTCAAGAAAAATATTTGATTAATGTGTACAACTATTCTTCTAGATTATTTTTGTTATTATTTTCATTCAACATTTTATAGTCCTCTTTTACATTTGATTTTTTATGAAATAAACATTTAATTAATGTATGCAATTATTCATTTTGATCATTTTGGTTTACATCATCATTTCAAATCTAATGGTCATGTTTATATATATATATATTTTAAAACATTTTATTAGTTTATACACCTAATCTTTTAAATCATTTTAGTTTATATATTAATTAAAAACTAATGGTCATGTTTTACCTTTAATTTTTTTCTAAAACAAACTATTTATAATTCTAGTTATATTGTTGGTCATATTGCTTATAATAGTTTAAATGGTCATTAAAAAATTATGCATGGTCATTTACTCATTATTTTTTTCAAATCCAACTTGTAAATGTAATCAATCCTTTTAATAACCTTATTATATAATTTTATGATTATGTTAAATAAAAATCAACTAATATTTGAAAAAAATTGTTGGTTTGTTTTCCAAAGGTTTTATTCATTTGAAAATTATGTAGCATTATAATTGTGTTGAAGAAAAAAATTAGATTTTTAAAATGTTAGTTTTTCTTTAGATGATCAACTTTGAAATGTTTTGAAATAATTAAAAATGAGAACATCCAATGAAAAGGGGAAATAGAACATTATATTTTAAAATGAAAAGGTGTGAATTTAAAAACATGAATGAACATGCCATTCGAAATGTTTTCAAAATATGACAAAATGTGATTAAATATGTTTTTACCCCACTCATAGTATCTAAATTTCATATTTTTCATATGGTATGTGAAAATGTTAATCAATAACATATATTTCATCATCTAATTTAAGCTTTAAGATTACATTTATTTCGAATGGCGAGGGGTAAACAAAATCAAATGTTTTTAAATATTCATGACCACATTGTTATGTTTTTAATTATACATGACCACATTGTTATGTTTTATGTACAATATGGACAAAAATAATGATTTTTATAAATCAACTTAACCGATCACATTATTACAATGTGAACTTCATTAATGGATCTCACATGGGCGTAGATGATGAAAAATCATTAATTTTGTTAATTTTTCAAATTTTAACAAACTAAAGTTCATTGAATTTAAAATAAAATTTAGCGCTACCTATGTTTAACCTAAAACATATTTTCATTGTTAGTTTTTAAAATGGTAGAAAAATCATTAATATTGAAACATGTCATCAAATATATATATATATATATAATTTCTTAAAACCACAAAAATACCTATAATAAACCTTTAAAAGGCTTTTCAATTAAAACTTGTAATATAAAATTAATCTTTTAAAAGTTATTAAAATAAACTTTAAAATAACCTTAAAGGAGCTATTACAACAAACCTTTTTTTAAAAACCCTAAAAAAATAATGACCATGTAATGACACAACAAGGGCAAAACAAGAAAAACTATCTAATTCTTGGTGATTTTCACAAGATATTTGAAAATTCCATGTTGAAAATTACCATGGGAAGTGGCCATCATCTTACACGAATTTGTTATACCAATAGAAACATCAAAACATGTTCAAACATTGGGAAATTTGTTTCGACATGGTGACACCACACCATAGTCTTGTTTTCAAGAGACTAAAATGGCATTATTCGAACGTAAGGTCTGTCGTAACGATCTTATTGTGAACAAGTTAGTGATGTGAAATAGCCCAAACTTGCACATGGATGTTTCTTTAAAAATTTGATGTTTTTCTCTTTTTTTTTCCATTATTTTTCCTTACTTTTGGTTTTATTTTCCTTAAGTGTCAACACACTACAAAAAGCATAAAAAAACATAACATCTAATCGTAGGAAGAACTAGAACACTCTGTAAATAGTTAGGCAACTCAATTTGTGCAAGCAAATTTATGTCCACAATTAACATCGTGGCTTCAATAGTTAGATAACTTCTTACCAAAAAAGTTATCGTTTGGCAATTTTCGAACTGGGAAAAGTTATTTTGTAGTTATGGCAATTACTAAAAACTATTAATCCACTCCGCATATAGATAGGGATTTATTATATTTCATGATTTCATGGTTCATGGAAGGTAATTATTCATTGCCACTTTGTCAGTTTTGAACACTTCATGTTATGTGAAAAAAATTGCAAAACTTCATACTAACACCACAATTATGAACCCGATTAGAATTGGATACGAGAAATACGATCTGGTGGGCAACTTACATTTCTTACCTATAGAATGTTCTTATAACCTCAACACAAGACTATCATATTATTCCGAACTACATGACTATAACATTACACCATGTTCATCCAAGATCAAAAATAACAATTGAGTTATGTATTGTATGTTTGAAACCAGACGTTGTGCCAATATGTTGTTTGACAAGCTAATTTATCTCCCATTAATCAAGCTCTAAACAAATCCATGCGAAAGATTAACTTCGTTTGAAAGTAAGGGAAACGAAAATTAATCTACTTGAAAGCACCTTGCAAATGACCTTTTATCGCAACAACATCGATGTCCACAATGAAAATCATTCCCACGTTCAGCTCTTCATATCGATACCTATTTAATATCACATGTCTGCTTCTCAGACAGTCTTGCATTTTTTTTGTGTTTTACAAGATGTCGAACATGGTCCTTAATGTATTGTAAGATTTTTTTTTTTTAATTAGTAATATTTTTATTAAGGTTTAGGTATTTAATACTACTAAAAATCTTATCATTTGCAACTAATCATTATGTAACTGACATGCAACTAATTATCGTTTGCAACTATTTCGATCATGTTTACAACTATAAATTTATTATATTATATAATTTTTCAACCATATGTTTGTGTGTGCAACTAACGTGTAACTAAATGTGTACAACATGGACACGTGTCATAAAAATGATGGCCTAAATTTATACATATTTAAATTATTATACTTAATATATTTACATATGTTATGTATAATAATATTATGTGCTTTTAGTACTAAGGTTAACCCCATACTAACTTAGGCTAACCTAAATTAACCTTAATTAAACTAAGTTAGGCTAAAATAATTATGGCTAAAATTAACCATGGCTAAATTTATTAGGCTAAAATATTTATGGTTAAAATTAACCATGGCTAAATTAAATTAAACTAAACTAAACCATGGTTTAAATATATATTGCAAGTTTTTTAATTTTATTTGTCAAATATATTTAAATATTTGTTTTGGCAAGTAAAATTCTTTGATTTTATTTCATTTGGAATTTTTTTTAATGTAAATTTGATTGAACAAAAAATTATTTAAAATCAATTAATATGATAATATTAAAATTTATAATAAATATTCGTAATTATCAATTAAATGCTTATTATAATTATAATGATAATCAATTATCTACTACTATAAAGAAATGAGCGTCAGTGTCTTGATGCGGTAATTCATGATTGGCTAGAGCCCCCCCCCCCACACCCCCTTTCCTTTGAAGGCCCCAGCCAAAGTGAGCGGATGGTGGGATGGTCAACATAATGGGAACTAGGGAAAACTGAAAAATATCCTCCTTTAAATCCCCCGTCCCCCAAACTTAAAAGGAAAAAATGCAAGGCACATTCAATGTGTGCTTAGGCCTTCCCATTGGCTGAATGAAATTTCTCCTCCCAAAAAAGTTTATCACCATTTTTGGCCAGCCAAAGTGATCGGATGGTGGGATGGTCAACATAATGGGAACCAAGGAAAACTGAAAAATATCCCCCTTTAAATCCCCCGGCCCCCCAAACTTAAAAGGAAAAAATGCAAAGCACATTCAGTGTGTGCTTGGGCCTTCCCATTGGCTACATGAAATTTCTCCTCCCAAAAAAATTTATCAACGTTTTTGGCCTGACCTTTACCCCTCACAAGTCCAACTTTTTTTTATTGAATTTGATTGGCCCCAGCAAAAAAAAATTGAAACTATGAAGGTTCACAAAAATTGAAGATTCTATGGACAGATGGAGTGCCTCCCCCTTTGGCCCATCGATATATGTGAGAAGGGGAGGACTTTGAACAAAACATATGGGATTAAAGCAAGGTGTGATTAGGAACACCCATGGGGAACACATTGGGAACCTGTTGGAACAAAGGAAAAATCAAAAAAATCTTCCTCTTTCCCCGCCCCCCTCTCCCCCCAAAACTTAAAAGAAAACCCATGGGGAATACATTGGAAACATGTTGGAACAAAGGGAAAATGAAAAAAATCGTCCTTTTTCCACCCCCTCCCCCCGAAAACTTAAAAGAAAACCCATGGGGAACACATTGGGAACCTGTTGGAACAAAGGGAAAATGAAAAAAATCTTCCT
>Ga0116231_10006820_pt1 | contig 21413 bp, 14 predicted proteins | sample S1TSphgellanicum_2_FD_89695 | JGI IMG/M metagenome (GOLD analysis project Ga0116231, IMG submission 89695) | Host-associated microbial communities from peat moss isolated from Minnesota, USA - S1T2_Fd - Sphagnum magellanicum MG | ecosystem: Host-associated > Plants > Peat moss > Unclassified...
ATAATTTTTTTTTTTTTGTTTTTTAAAGATATTTTTTTTTAATTTAAATGGCAAAGGTCATTTTTTGTGGCAACCCCGTTTGTTTTATGTAAGGTAAGGGTTTTGGGGGGGGGGGGGGGGGAGCATTACCAAAAGCAAGTGACTGCACAAGGCAACAACAACAACAACTAAGCATGGGATTGCTTTGGCTAAACCTTAAACCCTAAACCTAAACCCTAAACCTCCTGATATTGCCCTTTGTACAAGGGCTTTACCCACCGTATAAAGATCCTGTCGAAAAAGATTCCTTTAAATCTAAAGGGACCATATTATCCTCGATAAACACCAGCTCCGTCCAAAAATGGAAGATCCCTCCAAAAGAATCACCAGTTCCAGGAAAAAAAAAAAAAATTAAAAAAAAAAATTTCCCACCTTCCAAAAGGGGTGGTTTTTGTGAAAGAACAAAAAAGAACCGGCGGTTCTCTGGATGGTTCTTTGACTTTTGGACAACCACGGTTCAAATTGTGCCGGGTGGGCTTCATTTGCTGGAGTGTTGTTGTAGAACCGGCAAGTGGGTGGTGGGTATATACCCGGGCTGCTAACTGGTGGGCGTCCGTCCCGATTTCTAAGAACCGCCCCGCGCTGGTTAAATGCTTACCTTTCTGGGGTTATTATTGTCACCATAGAGAACCGTACCTACCCTACAGGAAGAACCGGCGTTTCTCTGTCTGGTTCTTTGACTTTTGATTAGTTTGGGAACCATGGTTATATGCCCAACTTTCGTTTGAGTGTTTTTATTCAGAGCCAGCGAGGGAGCAGGTGGGTATATATATATACCTGGGATGATAACTGGCGGGAATCTGCCCGGATTCTAAGAACCGTCCAACACCCGCGGATTATGCTACCTACAGAGAGAACGGTACCTACCTATGGATGGACGATTTGTACCCGGCGGAAACGTCCGGGTCACCCGGTGTTTCGGGTTTTGTTCCGTTGCCCGTCTTGCCCGTCTTTTTCTCAGCTTTCTGCTGCTGCTGCTGCTGCGTGTGTTGTGTGCGCGCGCGCGCCGCGGCGGTCTCTTTGTGGGCATTGCATTGCTGTGGTTGGTTTTTCTTGGTAGGAACGAGAATGCGGAGAGGAAGTGAGAGTGTTGTGCATTTCTTCTCTCTTCGGGCGGCTGCTGCTTATACCGGGATCGGCATCACCTAAAAACTGGCATGTTGTTGTTGTTGTTCCTTCCCGCATTGCTATAAAACCTGGTCTTCCAAAAGACTATTTCTCTTTTTCTCAGAACCCTTCTGCACTCACATCTGAGAAGACTAGCTTCCTCCTGGAGAGAGAGACTCACACGCACAGAGACAGAGAGACAGACAGACAGACAGACAGAGAAAGTAAAAAAGAACGACGCTCTCTGTTTGTGTTCTCTTTTCTTTCTTTTCGGTGGAATCTGTGCGCTCTATGTTGTTGACGACATTAGTTGTTTTCTAGAACAACTACATTTAGGCTTCTTCTTACGGGATTCTTAGCCTTGTGCTAAGATGATGATGATGATGGTGGTGGTGGTGGTGGAGGCGGCTTAAGATTTCACCGCATCCAAAATGGAGAGAATTCTCAATTTGCTCCTCCCTTAGGATTTTTTTCGCATGTTGTATCTTTCTTTTCTTTTCTTTGTCTGTCAGAAAATTCTGGAGAAACATTGGTTTACTACCGTTCTCCTCTTCTCTTTAGATGCACATTACTTTGTTGTTGTTGTTCCAGTGAAACTCTTGATCGATCGCAAGTCCTATCTTCGTGGTCCCCTCCGCGTTTTGTGAAGCCCATTTCGTCGACCGACCGCGCATTGCACACATTTTGATGCACCTGGTGTCCACTTCGTTCTGACTACAGAATGTTATGTCGTCGTTGCTTCTTCCTTCGATCATAGTTTTGCAGATCGACTGACAGACATTGAGTTGTAGATTTCGCGTTGTCGCAAGTCCCCTGTTGTCCAGAGGAGAATCTGAATGCGAAGGCGCCTGCCTGCCTGGTGCATTTTTTGTGGTTTCGAAGAAGAAATCATCAGATGCACATTCTACAAGTGTCTTATGTTTGTTGTCTATTGGAGTTCTAAGAGAAAACGTCGATTTCCGAAGCGAATGAGCAGCAGCGTGTAGAGAAAAGAAAGTCGCATCTATAGTATCTAGCAAGAGTACAACTATTGAAGCTTTGTGTGTGCAATGTAACTGTCTGTCCTCATCACTGAATGTCTGTTCGTTTGCTCCTCTTCTGTCTTCTCTGTAGTGATCTTGAGCACCTCCTACATACCCTAGTGTGAAGAACGTCCACGTCCCTGCGACTCAAGCCCTTCTTCTTCCATCAAGCTTGAAATGTAACGCGGAGTCTCGATCTTGAATAGCAGCAGCAGTATCAGTTACCGAAATCCTGCCACCAAATCACAACCGTTTCCGACCGCTGGTGGTGCGGAATTGGGAACGACAAGAACCTTAGAGGAAGAAGAAGAAGAGGGAGTCTGTGCACTGCGGCTGGCCGACTGTGCGTCATCAGCCAATTTGCCACGGGTAGGTACGCACTGATGCCTCTTGATATGCTGAGCCTTAGCTCCCTCTCAATGGAAACTGCTACTACACCAGCAGAAGGTGTGGGACAGAACCTGGTGGATCCAGGCGGCTATTGCAATGCAACAACAGATCACGGCATCGATTTCGCGAAGATGCTCGAGGTGAAGCCACTGCCAATGCAACCGATACACACAAACCGGTCATTTGATGAAAGAGCTCTCAGTGAACTCATCTCGTCTGGTCTTTCGTCTCCTCGTCCTCTCAGACAGTTGGAGACTGTGAAAAGCTCAGAGTGCTTGGAGGGCCTCCTCCTGTCCCCAAGCATACGCTCTGGATCCTTGGTGGGAACACCCAACATGCATCACAGCTTCGAACCGCATCCCATGATTTCAGATGGATGGGATGCCTTGCGAAGATCTTTGGTATACTTTCGATCCAAGCCTGTGGGCACAATCGCTGCCATGGACCCATCAGAGGACTCCCTCAATTACAATCAGGTATTCATTTGCAAACATCACTCACCACTTTGTGGGAAGAGGCAGAGTAGCATGTGTAGGTTAAGAAGTGCATTTGTTGACATTAACCATCTAAGGCAATCCAATTAGCAAGGACCTCATTCAACAACACATCATGTTCCAGAAGGTTGACACCTGAAAGCTGTATTTGTAATTAGTTTTTTATATCAGCTTCTTCAATGCAGGGTTAGGTTATAAGTTTCTGGAAGGATTCATAATGTGCAATTGCATCCCTCATTTTCATGTCAAGGCATTTGATATTGTTATTGGTTCTCAGTTCCTTTTGGTCAGCAGTTCCTTGTGATGTATGTTTATGTTAAGAGTCAATGAATGTCCTGCCTTCGCATATTTTTCAGCCATCTCTTTTACTATCATGTCATACCTCTTTTGTTGACATTTCTGTTGAAAGGTGGTATCACAGGACCTTGAAAGTCTGGTCCTGATATTGGAAACTTGGGAACTTGGTTGGGTGATCTCTTTAGAAGTAAAATAGAAAAAATACTTCTAAAGTGATGAAATAGCACATTTTGGCACATGACAATTGTAATTTTCCATTTGGCATGCATCAAAACATGTCAAGTGTCATCACAATGGTTTTCAGTTCAATGCATTTGACTGATCTTGATTTGTTTGGCCCAGGTCTTTGTGAGGGACTTTGTCCCAAGTGCTTTGGCTTTTCTCATGAATGGAGAGCCTGAAATTGTGAAGAATTTCCTACTGAAGACCTTGAGGCTTCAGTCCATTGAGAAACGAATTGACTGTTTCACTCTCGGTGAAGGTGTAATGCCTGCCAGTTTCAAGGTGAATTGTTGTGACTGCTCTGTTACCTTGAATGCCTTTTTGCATATCTGTTTGACCAATTCATTATCCTTAAGAATTTGGTTTCATAAGCCCACTGAAATGTATGTGATGTAAGTCCTTGAAGGTACCTTTGCATCCGAAGCAACCTTCAAAGTTTTCTTTATGAAATTTTCTCAGCAATGTTGTAGATATGTTTTCTGTTGGATAAAGTAGATGTATTGCATCTGAGTAGTCACTTGTGTGTGTGCTTAAACTATATGTTCAGGGTGTAGGAGGCCCCAATCACTACCTTATATTTGAGCCTCTCAATGTCTTAGGCTTAGATTCTTGCTTATACAGGGGCAAGGTGAAATGAAATGAAGCTTCCCCTCACAAACTTGCTGCAGGTTGAACGAGAATACTTTCTACTACAATGTGTCTCAAGTGCTAGGTGACGTCAGGACTGGGTCTTCCCATTGCTTCTGGAAATGTGACAAAAACACAAAACTGAGCCTTTCATGTAATTGTTTGCCTGAAAATCTGAGCAGATTGTTATTCACTTGTCAGTGGGGAGAAATGGCAGCTAGTCACTGCCATTCATGATGAAGGTGAGGGTCCGATACAATGTGATACTTGTTACAACTGTGGTTATTCTTGTCATGTTCATTTTGATAACTAACACAATGGTTAGTTACCTTCAAAGTGTTACCGTGGAGTTTCTCTGAACTCAATCTCACAAATATTGTAGGAATATGTCACACCAGATTGCATTTGGTCCTGGTGACACACTCTGAGAATGATAACAAAGGTCCTGAATTTTTTCTATGTAATCTGGTCAGGTGCTTCATGACCCAGTTCGCAAGACTGATACCATGATAGCAGATTTTGGGGAGAGTGCCATTGGCAGAGTGGCCCCAGTGGACTCTGGATTCTGGTGGATTATCCTTCTCCGGGCATATGTGAAATCGACAGGAGATCATAATCTTGCAGATATGCCCGACTGCCAACGAGGAATCACACTGATCTTGACACTTTGTCTGTCTGATGGTTTTGACACATTTCCAACCCTCCTGTGTGCTGATGGATGCTGCATGGTTGATCGGCGTATGGTATGTGTTCTCATCAAACCTGGGTAGCTTCAAGCACCTTCCATGTGGAGAAAAAAACTCCAACATGCATGCATTCCAATCGACTGAGTCACTGGGATCAAGATGTCCTTCATCTGATAAAAAACTGTCTTTGGAGTCTTGACATGTTTTATTAGCACCAGCTTAAATCCATTGGGTGGTGTGACAGGGTATCTATGGCTATCCAATTGAGATTCAGTCCCTTTTCTTTATGGCCTTGCGGTCAGCCAAGATTTTGCTGAAACCAGAGGGGGAAGGAAAAGAGTTTCTTGCGAGAATTGATAAGCGACTGCATGCACTGAGCTTCCACATACGTGAATACTTCTGGTTGGATCATGCACAGCTCAACAACATCTATCGTTACAAAACAGAAGAGTATTCCCATACAGCAGTGAACAAGTTCAACGTGATTCCAGATTCCATTCCTGATTGGGTGTTTGACTTTTTGCCAATGAAGGGTGGTTACTTTATTGGAAATGTAAGCCCGGCCCTAATGGATTTCCGATGGTTTGCTATTGGTAACTGTATGGCTATTCTCTCATCTCTTGCAACACCTGATCAGGCTACAGCTATAATGGACCTATTTGAGGAGCGTTGGCCAGAGCTTATAGGAGACATGCCTCTCAAGGTTACTTACCCTGCCCTGGAGGGTCATGACTGGCGGATTGTGACTGGGTGTGATCCAAAGAACACCAGGTGGAGTTACCACAATGGTGGCTCTTGGCCAGGTACAGATTCTCTGCTTGAAATTTTTCTTAGTGGTTTGGCTGGTATGGAAATGTGATAGGGTTGCCTCTCTTTTGTGAGTACTGTGATTGGAATACATTTACTGTCACTGGCATTATTCAGCTCTAGTCACTGTAATGCTGACATGATTGTCCAACATGGTTTGTGGGCCTGCCTTGAGCTAAGAACCATTAGTTTCTGTTTTGGGGATGCAGTTCTGCTGTGGATGTTGACAGCAGCCTGCATCAAGGTTGGCCGACCTCAAATTGCTCGCCGTGCAATTGAGCAAGTAGAGCAAAGGTTATCAAAGGATGGGTGGCCAGAGTACTATGATGGAAAGCTAGGCCGTTATGTTGGGAAACAAGCTCGGAAGTTTCAGACCTGGTCAATTGCTGGTTACTTGGTGGCAAAGATGATGTTGGAGGACCCTTCACACTTGGGTATGATTGGGTTGGAAGAAGATAAAAAGATGAAGAAGCCCTGTCTGACAAGATCGGCATCATGGACAGCTTAAAAGGGGGTCAGACATTTTGTTCAAAGCTTTTTTTTTCCTTTTGCCTGTACAAAAACACCAAGGCTAACACAAATATAGTTATGTTTCTCCTCTTGCTTTACAGGGTTTAAGACAGGCCTATAGACAACACCCCTGCTGCACCCTCTTGGGGGGGAAAGCCTTTTCCATGGCAGGTGGTTTGTGATTAGAGAGGGATTACCTTGAACAACAACATTCCATTGAAACTTGACATAACATTGTGAAAGATCATTGTTCATCAGGCTAAGAAGGGGACACAAAAAGAACTGGCACATGAAATGGTATAGTAACTAACCTCTTCCTCATTTTCTATCATGTCACCATGAGTATGAAGTATAGATGTGTGTGTCAGTCAGCTGCACAAGAGCCATGTCAGCTGCTTTTGAACCACCCTCTTCACCTGCATTTGTGTCTCACATGACCTCTCTCTCTCTCTCTCTCTCTCTCTCTCTCTCGTCTTAAGGATTCTGCTGCACTTAAAGGTAACAATACATCATCGTGATTCCGTGCTGGGAGTCCACAGTCCTGTGGCGACAACAAACAAACATAGAGATCGCAACTGGATAGAATCTGAACAATGGTATTTCTGCTGAGAATGTTGGTGGCATGTAAGAACTGCTTGGTTATAAAGAGTTGCTTGCTTGCTACTCGTTTGTGGGTGGCAATTAATTGTGTATGGCAAAAGCATGTCCAAACCATCACAAACACCACAGCATCAACATCCTGTGCAACACTCTCTCTTGCTTGCTGTCTGCATGAATGAATGCCTTGTGTGTGAAATGGATAGAGAAAAAGGAAACTTTTCAAAGCTGCTGCCTGATCAGCACACACTGAACTGTGTGAAGTTCCTCTTGAACCCCTTGCTTTCATGTTGCTCTCATCACCACTAGTGAATGTTACCCCCATGTTCTTGTGTCTTTCAAAGGTTCTTCTAATCCCATCATCTTGCTCTCTTGCTTTTTGAACCAGCACCACCACCAGTCCTGCTGCTGCCACTTCTTCTTCTTCACTCACTCCCACTCTCCTCCATGTGTTTGTGCCTGATGTTTCCTTTCATCCACTGACTCTCCCTTCCTCTCCTCTTCTTGCACTCAACAAAGTGGTGGGCAAGGGGGGTGCATTACCAGATTAAGGTGACCGCCTCCTGAGGCAACAGCCAAGGGCAGGCACCAAATTGGGGTAGCTGCCTCAGGCAGGCACCTTAATCGTGTAATGCACCATCCAAGGGCGTTAGCATGGGCAATAATCTGTCAAAGATTTTTTCCATATCTCGCGGCCAAGCCAAGATCCTACCCATTGCGCAAAGAATGTAAGAGCGCACCCAGTAATGCAAGATGACTTCCCATGTCAGTCAGGAGGGAATAATGTTATGGATTTAAGGCACCCTCCAAATAAACTGGCAAATCTCTAAACCCAATTCCTAATGTTATCATGAACATAATCAACATATGTAGAACAGGAGGTGTGGGGGGGTGGGGAGGGTTCTTGCACTTACTTCTAAAGAGTGGGATGGATCTTGTACCAACATATATTATGCATGAGATCCTCACACTCTTAGGAAGTGGAGTATGTGTAATATCCATCCTTTTTGGCAATTCTACCATGTCCAGGAACTTTGCAGACAGTTTGCTAAACCTGATCTCACAATGCTTTTATTATTTGTAGTAGGGTAACTGCCAAGGAGGTGGATGTTCTCCAAATAAGTGCCCTTTGAGGCAGAGTCGAGGGGGTGCTTATTTCAGGAATGCCCTGTTCCGAGGACATTACCTGACACGACATGCCAGGGCAGAAAAAAATGCTTAGATTTTTTTTTTCATTTTTCTTGTGATACCCAATGGGTATCTGATAGGTATCATGAATAAAAAAATGAAAAAAAAAACTAACATGGGGCATTTCAAATAATGGAAAGCCCCCACTCCTTCACTTTCTGAAATACCCTAGCTCCAAAATTGTGACCATCTGTAACACAACCTGCAGATATACTGGAATTTTCTGCCTGGTGCTTTACATGTCAATTGGTTGCATGCAGTTGAAAGAGCAATTGCACCTAACAAGTTTGGATGAAAGGGAGAATCTCTTTGAGCTATTAGTAAAGTAGCCCAAACTGGGGGTACTGGCTCCGGTTTCGCTAAAACTGGGGACGAAATGAGAAGTCAGGATAAAAAAGTTCTCAAATTGGGGATGGAACAGGGCATTAAAAGAGTCAAACTAGGGGCCAAAGACACCGAAACTTTCAAGATAACTCTACCAGTGTACAACAATGTTATGTGTGTTGTATGTATATGCTGGTACAAGTATCCTGACATGTGTTCTCAGCTGCAAACTGAGGCACACATTTGCCATTTACAAAGGCTACTTGTCAGAATCCTTTAAACTGTAGTGGTCTGTGTTCTTTACAGTCCATATGAGTTCAGTGAGTTCCACTAGCTATTCATGAATGCACCAGAAGCCAAACTTGGAGACACACACACACACACACACACACACACATGAATGGCTTGTTGCAAGTGTAAATTCAGAATCAGTGATTTGGGTATTGCTTGGACTGTTTTGTGGCCCCATTCAAGTGTGTGTGAGAAAGTCGAGCCTTGATGATGAGCATGTGAGGGAATTATAGATGAAGCTTCAACAAAAGCTGGTTTTGTGGTGAGTCCACACAATTAAAGCACTTGTGGATTGGAGTTCCTGGAATTTCTAGATTACCCAAAAGTCACCCATGCACTAATACTAGGCTGCACCACAACAGGCTACTTAATTAGTACCTGGGCCAATTCAACACTAATTATATTATTTTCAGAGATGTTGAAATTTTCAAAAAATTATTTTCCTTTTCAGAAATATTATTTTCCTGAAGGAAAATAAAGAATCTGATTGAAAATTTGGGAATGTATCATTTGTTGAAATGGAATCCTCAAAATGAATTATAAAATTATTCAACAAACATTTGTCAAAGTGGCCAAGGTACTCCGGTTTTGTGGTCCTCCATTGAAAATGAAAAGAGGGGTTGATGATTCCAAAACATGTAACCGCATGAATGAATCATCACATCAATCAATCTTTGATGTATCTCTTTGATTTCTGACCAACTTGGGTGGCTAAGGTTGTGCATGTTTCCAGTCTGATGAAGCGAATAGTAGGTGAGCTTAGACTTTGTTATTGACACCTGACACTCCTCCCGAACATGGTACTTACTTTTCAGAGATGAATGCAGGTGAGGCACAGCTCCTGACCTGACTTGTGTGCATATGGTGATGATGCTTGGAGGTTACTGAGTTGAAGGCTGTTTGGAGAAACAGAATTCAAGGAATGAATGGTATTGGGGTGTTTTGAGAGCAGCTGTGTACATGGGCTGAGGAGAACTCTGGCCGAGGAGTCTTATATACAAAAAAACAACATGAAGATGCAATGCAATCTTACATTCAATGCAACCTTGAACACTAAAAAACTAAAGTTAATCCAACTCTTTCTCTTCCTCTTTTTTTTTTTCTTTCGCCACATCTGATTTCTCTATACTCACATTGCTTGCGTAAAGAATGTTATTATGTAAAGAATGTTATTATGTTCCTTAAATCCCCCCACCACTTCCATTCTCTTGCACCCAATTGCTGCTTCTTGTCCCCACACTAAATTTGCTAATATTCCCCAAAACCTCTTGTAGTTGCCATGTTTGTCACACCACAAGCAAATGCCCACATATCTATACATGATTCAATGATGTAGCCAAAAATATAGAAGGATGATTGTTTTTTTAAAAATATTTTCATTTTATAAACTTGTAGCCAAATTTGGATAAATCTTTCTGCCAATCATCATCACCACTTTGGCTACTACATCACAAAATTGACCCAAAAAAACACTGGAGACTATTAAGTGAAAAAGAAGGACAATTGTGACCTCTTGCAGGGATTTTTTTTATCCCACTTTTGGATGCCTCTCACAAGGCCCGTTAAATAACACAAGCAATTAGGGGCGCACCATACTAGTGCTTGGTAACATGGCAATATCTAGTTATTTATCTATTAAGGAAAGTAGCCATAAATAATGTATGTAATGACCTTGCTGAGATTTCATATATAGTGTATTATTAAGAGGGCTCCATCCATAAATGTGTTAGGTTCCCTTGTGACAAAAGGGTGTTATCTTACGGTTTTGGGCAGGCTCTTACATTTTTGTAAGGGCATGGCTTTTTTTTCTTCATTTGTGTGCCAAATATGTGGTTTAGCCATGGTAACCAATTCTGTGGGAAATATTTGGTTTCACCATGGTAACTAATTCTGTGGGAAATAGGTCTCATATATAGGTAGGAAAGTAGATAACTAGTAGGTGAGTAGATGGGTTTATACATATGTATATAAGGGTTGTTTTTACTACCTACCTATTAACAACCTACTTTGTGAGTTGTTAGTAGGTAGGTAGAGAAAAAAGTAATTGAGCTACTAACCACCATGGTTAAAGGCTTGGGTATACACCTTTATTTTGGTAACACCCTCCTCCAAGGGGCCCTTAACCTACCATGAAGTAGGAGTAGCCAATTTGAACATTGCTTGGGTAATGTGATAATATCTAGTTATTTATCTATTGAGGTAGTTTGTCTGTTTTATTTGTTGGGCCCGGGACAGGGACTATCATCACATTGGATCCAACTTTTGAAAGTTTTACCTTATTAGAACTAGTTTTCACATGAGTAGAACTGGTTTTCACATGAGGTGAACTGGTTTTCATATGAGGTGAACTGGTTTCTTTGATGAAAGTGTTTGGACTATTTAGATTGGAATGGATTGTTTTTGGGTGTTCAGAGTGTGGATACAGTAAGTAGATAGATGTACAACATCATATCTATTGGCAGGGCCAACGTGTTTATGATGCCTTCTTATGTCGAGATCTTAGACCATAGTGCCATCCACTACACTCTTTTGAAAACACATAATGAGTAACATATCATATATCCTTGCAATTGTCATACTATGTTGCACATATTGCATTTGGCATGCTTTGAGTCAATAAGGTAAAAGACAAGGATTTTTCATTTTTTTGAATTAGCGGAGGGTGAAAGGTTTACGATAGTCAGCTGAGTATGTTATGTTTGTGGGGTTGATGGTTTGCATTTTTCTTTCTCAAAGAGTTAGATGGTTTATGATTTGCAGTCCTCTCCTCATAGAATTCAATTCCTTCTATTGATGAGAAGAGGAATACTTTTTTATATCAATAGAATTGGTGTCTAGGAATAGAAAAGATTTATTTAATAGAGCTACTTAGATTACCATAATTCTCTATTCTTGGTGTTAAGGAGGTTGTTGCTTTTAATTGCATATTGGTAACCATGTTTTGCAAGTGTGTAAAAAAAAAACCCCACTATTTTTATAGTTTTCATGTTTTATTGGTGTTTATGAAGCGTAATAATGTATGGTAGATGTTAACACAATTACCTTTGTGGCCATTATTTAGGATCCTTCAAAGAAAAGAATGGCTTTTCATTATGTATTTATTTCAATCTAAATTTTTGAGCAAGTGTGTAACAATTTCATTGGATGCAATCTCTCAATTTTTTCATTGTTTGGTGTATTAATATCATATCAATTTCATTGCAATTAATATCTGTGTACTAGCTTTGTAACCTTTTCTTTTTTCCAAATAACATAAAATTTCATATCGGTTATGAAGGTTCAATTAATTTTCAAATAAAAATTACATGTCGGAGATGTTTTGTAATTTTTTGATTTTATGATTGAAATTTGAAATAAACTAGTGCTTAAATGGAAGTCTTTAAACCTTTATACGGCGAAGGATTGATTGAATTTTTTTTATTGCAATTAAGTAAAAAGTCAAGTTATAAATTTTTCAATAGCTAACTTTGGTGTTTGAGATTTAGTAGTAAATATATTTATTTGTTTGACATGTAAGGAACTTTAATTTAAATTTTTAAAAAAACATTGATGACATATATGTGATATAGAATCTTGAATACAATAATGCATGACATGTCAAATTTTGTTTTATTTCCAAGCTTTTTTATAAGAATTATTTGAATAGGTGGGTAAAATTTTTATCACAATTAATATGACAATTATTTCTCATTTTTTTGTTTGCTTGGACTTTTTGGAGGTGTTGCTCCATCATCAACATCTTTTGTTGCATCATCTAGTGCACTAACCCACAAATCAAAGTTTCAAATGCCCAAAAAAAGTTCTCTCAACTTCCAAATGGTGAATTGTTATTATTTTAAAACATATTTAAACTCAAATAGTAATATTATATGGTTCTACATTGATTAGATTTTTATTTCCATGTCAATGGTTCCATACTAATATAGGCAATTTTTATATTTGGAACTTTTTGAACTTTAATGAAAATTTCACTAAATTTCATATTGTTAATATTTTAGATAATAATATGGTAAATATTTAATAGATCTTGTGTGTTTGTGTGGCATTGTAGCATCCTTCACACATTTACATCACAACTACGTTTTTTTAAATTTATTTCCCTTTATATAAGACTTTGAATGTGCATAAATCTTTCATTAGAACATTGGCAATAATTTCTCATTTCATTGATTTTTTGGAGTTTTTAAAGTTTTACTCTAAAGGTTATATTAATATGATGTTATCATTATTTGAAGTCCATTACAATGTAAATTAGATTGATGCTGAAATTCTTGGTTGAACTTTCACAACATTAATATTTTAAAAAATGTATTATGATTATCAAAGTTTGAAAAGAATCTAATGAACATTCAATATCCAAAAGCATGGAAATTTGTTACACAACATTGTCCTAACTTCGCTACTTAATTCTGAACTCCTTGAACATCTTAAAATTCAATGCCATATATAATAGAGGATTTTGAATTTGTAATCTACCTTTACATATTAATAGGATAATATAACACATTTTTGGGTCATAATAATAGTAATAATATATAATGTATGTTGACATGCAAATCATTATTTAAAAAATATTCTTCTTGATTGTCATGCAATCATAATATTTGACATATCATTTTGACTAGATTAGTACTAGGCAATCCTTGTAAGGATTCAGTTAAGTGAGCATTTTAAACTTGTTTTAACATTTTTAACAAACCAAAATGGTATTAAAGATATTTAATTATGTGTTTTAATTGATCAGATATTTAATTCCATGTCAATGGTGAATCTATATTAATATAGTTATAAATAAAATTTGGAACTTTTGAAACTTCATTGTAAATTCCACTAAATATTGTGTTGTTCAATTTGGTTTAATAACATGATAAATATTTAACAAAATTTCATCTTTATTTGTGTGACGCATTATAGGAAAATATCCTTCACACATTAATATAATTTTAGCAACTATTTTAAAATTTTCCTTTTATATAAGAAATCTTTGTTCATGTGCATAAATGTTTCACCAAAAACATGGCAATATTTCTTTATTTTGTTGTTTTTTTGGATTTTTTTGAATTTTCATTCTAAAAGCTTAATTGACACATTTATCTTGTCATGATAATTCTTGCAAATAATTACTGGTGATCAACTTCTATTCCAAGTTTTTATTTACATACACAACATTACATTTAAATTAAAAATTTCAAAGTATAATTTAATTTGAAAAAATTAGGTCCAAAGTTCATTGAGTGAAAATAAACAAATAATATTATGAAAGATGATCTTGGTGCATTTCTTGATTATAATTTCAAGATTTTTCCATTTAATTGTATGAATAAAAGTTAACATTGATGTTGGAAATTTTGGTTGAACTTCCACAACATACATTCCTTTTCAATGGGCAAGAAAAAAATGTATTGCATGAACAACACAATGATGGTGGACCACCATGGGTTGTTTGTTTGTTTAGACCTTGGGTATCCAGGTCATACCATGATGTTAGCATCATGTGTTGGTTAAACATTCACAAAAACTAATGGCAATATTTTGTGCACACAAATGAGTACTTTGAATATTTGTTGGGCAACATTAGTTACATAAAGAGATGTTTGTGATGTGCCACATTAAGGGGTGCAAGCTAATGCTTAAAATTGATCTAGATATAATTATGGGGTACAACAAAATGCATGTAGTTTGGGGGATTAAGGTGGAATGGGGTGTTGGATGATTCAAATGCAAGTGAACTAGTTGTGTTTGCCCCATACATGCTTGGTGAAACCTAAAATCATACATGCATGTCTACTATCTTAAGGCAATAATAAATTTTTATAACATAAAACACAACAACAATACAAACAAATTAATCAATTAAAAATGAATTTTTTAATAATTTTTGTTATTAAATATTTATCAAAATCTTATGAAGTTTTTAAAATAACATCAAATTAATTAAAAACATTTATATTTCAAAAAAGAATTTTATATTGAAATTTAGTTTATTTCAAAATTGACATATTTTATTTTAATCAATTCTTTCATAATCTTTCAAATCAATTTTTAAGAATCTCATTTTAATAAGATTTAAACGAACTGAAACTAATTATTTGTATGTTTATCAAACAAATTTCATATTTAAAATTAGTCAAATGAATTTTCTTTTACATTTTATAATGATATGAAACCTTGTGATACAAAAAGGCAAGTAACAACTCAAATAAAAATAAAAATGGTTTAAAGGCATTATTAAATTAGTTACCCAACATTTATATTTTGAGAATAAACCCAACAAGTAGAAGGGTAGACTTCAAAACAACCCATCAATTGGATGGGTGCACCCAAAATCCACACATGCACATCCATTATCTTGGGGTAATAATAAGGTTGATGAAACGTTTTAACTCCACACAAAAAAAAGTCATATTTTAAGGTAGCTATACTATTAACTAACTTCCTCCATAGGTGGCACTAAAATTTCACATTTGAAATTATTAGCAAACATTTAAATGAGCCAATAGATCATGGTTAGGATGGTGACTACTAGTTACAAGTCTAGTAACTTTTCAACCAAAGCCTATAATTTTACATTTGTAATCATTCCACATTTTCAAGTTGCCTTGAAATTACTTATTTTAAAGGTTTTTTTTTCTATGTTAACATCCACCTTTGCTTTAATAGAGCCTTCCAATTTTTCACATTAGACTCTAATTCGCTAGTAATGGTGGTGAAGCTATTGGATTGTGGCATCAACATTTTAGACTTTGTCATTGGCCTATCCATAAGTGTACCTATAAATGTAGCAAGTCTTAATGATGCCCTTGATGTTTCATTGGAAATAAGCCCAAGGCTAAGAGAAGAATGAGATGAAAGATTCGTTGTACCATTTGTTAAAGACTACCACCTTTTTAATACATTTTGTGTTACATGACCATTTGTTGTTTTGAGTTTTTCCAAAACTTCATCAATCTACAACACAAGCTCCTTTAAACCCTCTTCATTTGTTGTGCATGTTTTCAATTCCTTCAAAGTTTCTTACCACTTATATTCAAAAGGCTCTCCTCCTAAAATGATGAACATGGGAATTGTAGCTTGTAATCTTGGTAAACAAATTTCCAAACTTGGTTAGGGATAAGTTATTACTTCACATTCTTTTTGTTTCAAGTATAAAACATAAAATGGTGATGGCAAAATGTGGTTATATTATAGTTAAAATGCAAAGAATCCATAATTTTTTTAAAACCTTTTTTTTTCTTAATGCCTTGGTGGGCCTTTTATTAAGTAACAATTTGCATTCACTCTTCGGAGTCATAAATGTGTCAGTATCAAATCCTTCCATACCTTCTTCAACAACCTAGAAAGAAAATCACTAATGTAGACCTAAAGGGGTTGTAGGTCAAGATTCAATCATCAATGTAGTTAGATAAGAAAAGTTCTAGTTAAATTAGTTTGTAAATAAGGAATCCAAATAGGAAGTGATGTAAAATTCCAATGAAGCAAATCTAGTGACCAATATAGTGAAACAAAATTAGTGACTAATTAACAAGTAATGTAGTGAACCATTTCTAGAGAATAAATGGGATGATTATGTAGTGAATAATTGGATGAAATAAATCCATTGAACCTAATCCAATGACAATCTAGTGAGAAATCCAATGAATAATCTAATGATTTAGATCCAATGGGTAATTATAGTCCCTCAAAACCAATGAATAATCTAGTGAAGAACAAGTGTTTAAAGTAGGAAGAAATTTATTGCAAGTGTGTAAAGGTCATTATAGCTATGTGAGAGCTTTGTTTTAGGTTTATAAAGGTTGTTAAAGGTTTGAGTAGGTTGATAGAGGTTTGTCTAGATCCATCCAAGAGTTAGATGGTTTGTCTAGGTTAGTAGTGGTTTGTTTAGGTATGTAAAGCTCTCAGATGGTCTATATATATATTAAAGGTCTATAGAGGTATGTTAAAGGTTTGTTTAAAGTATTAAAGACTAGTAAAAGTTTGTAGAAGTTGTTTGAGGTTTGAGGTAACTAGGGGTTGCAAAAAGGCAATATGTGAGAAATACAACCTAAATTTATTGAATCTCACCAATTCCATTCATTTGAAAGCAACTCAATTCAACCAAATTGAACCAATTTGATTTAAGCAAAACAATTGAAAGCAGTAAAATTCAACCAAATTCATGTTGCAACCCAATTGAAATCAACTTAAATGCAATTCAAATGCATTCAATTCAAAATTGTGCAAAAGTTGTGCTTGTTCAAAATTTGACAATGAATGTTAATTACAACATAAATGTCATGTGGGATTTGTAAGATGTTACAAATGGTTTCTAAAGAATTAGAATCAAAATGATAGGAAGTGATGTAATTTAGGTCAATGGGTTGCAATCACAAACTCAAATTCAAATCACATTTGGAATGACAACCTTGGGGTATGACTAGTGGCAATTTTTCAAAAGTAAGACCTATGGTCAACTTCATTACCTCCAAGATATTCCAAGGAACATTTTTCCCTACCACAGTGAATCCCACTTTATTGTCTCAACAAAGACACCAAAACATTGAAGGTGTCAATGGCCAACTATGATGGAATATAGGAGAGGAAGCAACATGCAACATTTTTTTTCAATGCACAATTCTAGGTTAGGATTTTGGGTATACATGGGTTTCTCGGATTTGGAAGCAAGTTTTGTTTGCACAAGAAGGTACGAAGGTGTTTTCTTGCAGTATTGATTTAACTTTATTTCAGCTAGGGTTTGCATAAGTTCACAAACCAAACAACAAATAATGGAAATAGACCACACACAACAATAAACTTTCCCAAATTGTTGAATTTTTTGGATAGTTGTAGAAGATGTCATCATCTTGACAAGAAGGTAAATTTATTACTATGATCATGGTTTTAAAAATGCCTCACTTGCAAAGAAACACCCAAGTTGAATTTGATACCTTGAATATTTCTATCGACCTTTGAAGTAAATGAGCTTCAAGACTCCTTGTGACCTCTTTCAAGCTTGCAACATGATAGTTGGTGCGTGATTCTCTTAGCACCTACAAATAAACCTTCTTTCTTGTTGCTCTTTCACCACTCTTTCACCACTCACTATAATGTTTTCGAAGAACACAAGGTACCCATCCCATAAAATGTACATTTTACAGATATCTCTATTGTACAAAGTATTCCCATAACAAAGGAGACCCTTGTTTTTTTTCATTCATAGGGATATTTTTAAAAGCATGTGCTTCTTTTCCCTTTCCTTAGGAATATTTCAAAAACTCATGGACTCTGCTGACCTGGTAATGGGAATATTCACTGGGTCAGGGATCACAAATTGCGGGTTTTCAGAATATTCTTCATAACCAGAGAATATGTAAAATATCCTCAAAACCCATACTTTTTGACCCCTGATAATGGAAAATTTTCCCATTAGGCTACCACGGTTAAAGAGTGGTATTTTAGAATGTTCCATATCTTGGTTTACAGCCAGAGGTAATAGAGTTATAAATAAAGGAAACACAACACGAGAACCCTGAGTTGGCCATACATGGGGTGAGATTAAAAAAAACACCTGCAAAAAAAAGTGCATAACCATTCAAGGGGGGGGGGTTGAAACTGAGAAAACCATCAATTTTGGCAGTAAACTGAGTTTCATCCTGTCGTTCCTTTTCCCCAAGCGCCTTCACTGTTGGTACGTATATTTTCACTGCTCCTACCTGTACAACTACTATTATTACTCTCGAACCTTTTGCATTAGATACTGAGTTTCAGCATTTCATAGTGAGATTTAATCATATTTCCTTACTTTGTGCATGCCACTGAAAGAGAGGATAGGAGGTGAAAGGGAGGCCCAACGATAGTGTGAAGACAGGGTGACTTTACAGATAACTCTAACCACATATAGCCAGTGTGTTTTTCTTCAATTTCCTGATGTACCCAGGGTGGCGAGCATCCCTAGGCAGATTTCAACTTACCTGATGACATTATTTCAAAAGAACTCTTAAATCGGTATCCAGTAGACTTATGTGGCGAAACCCTTCTTTAAAATTAAAAAAAAGAACTTTTCTATCCATTTTAGGCGAAATTGTTTTTCCGAGAAAAGAGAATTGTGACAAAATATTCTAGTTTCAGAAAATTGTGTTACCTTTTGGAAATTTTGGAATGTTGGAAAACTTCCTTACAAAAAAGGGGGAGTGCAGAGTCCAAAATTACCAAGCAAAGGTTGATGATTAGGCAAGCCAACTACTCTTTCATTCATCACACACACACACACACACACACACACAAACACACAAAGGGAGTGGTGGTTCCCCACTTGCAACATGGTTTCTCAGCAAATGGGAGTGGACAGCTTTCTGACAGAGGATCTGGCAGTAGAGGAGAGTAGTAGGTGTAGTTTGATATGGGGAGTGCCATTACAAAATGTCTAAATCATGACAATCGTTGAACGGCTCCATGATGACACATGATGCAGCAGTGTCATTGCTGCCTTTTCATGCCTGCTCTCTCTGTTCAGTGCATGATGAAGAGTCAGACATGCGAAACAACCCATCAGCAGGTACTTCTTACTTCTCTAGAGTGATGCTCATCTGTCCATAGAATTCACAAAACCGACTCTACTAGCCAGAGAGAGTATATGGTACAAAGCAGTGTTGGGTGAATATCAATATATCACTTTTAATTTGTTTGTGGCAAAATTTCACTATAATTCTACTTCACTCCAAGCTCACGAATCCACCACAAGGATTGAAGGTCACAAATTGACCTTGTTCACAAGTCTACCATCACCTCCTGGTCTGGGTTAGTTGTCTCTGCAAAGCAGGGGGCACAAGTGATGATACCAATCAATCACCCTTTTGTCAATGGACAGGCCATGATTGTGTCTGCGGAAAGAACACCTCTTCGCCACCAGCTGGTGGTGCAGAGCTAGAGGTGCAAGAGGTGTGATGAAGAGGTGTTTCATCTAGCTCATGGTGCCTTTAATCAATTAGCTGCACTAGAGAGTAGTGCCACCATGGATGCTTAGATGTCTAAACCATTGTTGAGCTCTCTTTGAAGCTTGCTCATTTTTTTAAAAAAAATTCTTTGTGTGCTGCACATCATGATGTTGATATATTGAGCAGAAATTTAAAGTTTGTTGTTCACAAGTTTCTACTTTACAGTGCCAGTGCAATTGAACTTTGAAGGGAGGATTTGCAAAGCTGGTGATTGTGGTCCAATTTCGACTGCAATGACAACAGCACAAAGCAATGTTTACAGAAGTATATAATATACTTTAGCCAACTTTGTGGATCATCATTGAGCAATTAGTTCTCTCTTTTTTGTGCAAAGTTTTGGACAAAGGCTACTAGTTACAAAGTGAGAACTTTGCTTTGTCACAAGAGACCTTTTTTCAAAGGAAAACTTTTGGCAATTTTAGAGATGGTTTTGAAAACATTTTGGCATTCTGTGACACAAATTTTCTTTTATGGATGATCAGCTTTTTGCAACATTTCGAGAGTCTGCACAGTTTGTGAAAAAAAATGTAAGAGCTTTCTTAAAATGCTTGCAAATGGCTATATCATAAAACTCCAAAAAACAAAGAAAAAAAAGCAGACATTAAAAGTCCAAACCTTGAACCACAGTGTTACACTGATATGTATCCCACGTTTACATGAACTAGAAGGAACTGAACTAATGTTGGGTTGGTACAAGGTACCTCCTATCTCATACATCTGGTTACTTGTCTGCACTTTATAGTCAGATTATCTGCAACCTTGGGTGCACAAGATGAGAGGTAAACATTGTTTACAAAAGTCATGTGCATAGGGATACTCGGCAATCAGCCAAATATCATTCATTGGTGGGGATTGCACGGTGCCATTGACATTGTGGGTATTGATGTGAAGCATTTCATAGTCAAAGTCCTTGTTGCAAATGGCATGAGATTATTGCATTAAGAGCATCTCCATCTCCCACCAGTGCTCAGTATGTGACTCCAAAGTAAAAATTATTGTGAAAAAGTTTAAATGTGCCGGTTTAGCTCAAGAAATTGGTTTTTCTGCACCAAATTCGTGCAACTTGCCGTGGCTGGTGAAAGGCGCAACATAGTTGTACACCTCCAAAAGAAAGAGTGTAATAAATTGGACCTGACTGCGGCTCAGTATTTCTGATTGGTCGATCATAATGATTGGTCCAGGTGGTTTGCTATTAGTAGTTAGCACATATATGCAGTTCCAATTACAGTTTTATTAGTGGGGTTGACGAAAAAAAAGAGAGGATAAACTTAGATATTTAATTTTATTATCCAGAGTGACATACTGAGCACCAGTGGAGATCCTCTTTGGAGACCATGTTCGAAGTCTTTTTTAGTCTTGCAATTTCCAATTTCTAACCTAATATGGTATAGCATAAGCCTGTTCATTTGGAACATAATGCAGAACATAAGGTAGTACTTTTATGTACTATGGAACATGCCTGGTACACTTAAAAGCATCATTGAGACCTGATGTTAGAGCTTGTAATATTTAGATAGCCTAATAACATCAAAGAAAAAGGTTACTTATGTTAAGATTCCATTAACGTAAAAGATTGGTTAACAAGTTTGGTGTACATTAACACCTAGGTTGATCTTAACTTAACTTAAGGTATCAAAAGATTACCTTTGTCACAATGGATTCACACCTTCAAAATGAAGGTTAGTGGTGTATGGTCACAATCAAGATTATTGTAATTAATATTAAATGTAATAAATATTTAGTTAGACATCCCCCCCCCCCCCCCCCCCAAAAAAATATTTGTTAGAAAAACTTTGGTTAAACTGCTTTGGGGGGGGGGGGGGGGGGGGGGGGGGGGGGGGG